>OAWA01000047.1_pt1 | contig 126615 bp, 163 predicted proteins | sample 1516971 | NCBI WGS metagenome assembly OAWA01 (sample SAMEA2580097, study PRJEB22360) | human gut metagenome | biome: human gut; feature: human-associated habitat; material: faeces | place: Denmark | collected 2008/2010
TTTGAATGTAAGAAATATCGGTAACCCATTTCTGATTTGGATGCTCGGCATTGAACGCCGCCGCATTGTGAAGCAGCATGCGCTTTTCTGCGGTCAGGGCATGACCGTCCGCCACATGGTCCGCAATGATTTTCCGGATAGCTTCCGGCGCATGCGCCGGGTCGATCTCGCTGATTCTGGGCATTGTAACCCCTTCCTTTCCCGTTGATGAATGGTTTGTCCATATATTATACCCACTTACATATTATGTAAATATGTTTTTCTTTGAGCATAAAATTGCTCTATGCCATCCTTCTGAAACATGTTTTTTCTCTGTTTTCTCTTGACGATGCCCCGCCAATGGAGTAGGATTGGTGCTGCAAAAATGAATTGCAAAAGAGGAGTTCTAAATGCAAATCAGCCTTTTATTGATGCAGCAGATCGCGCAGCTATTTCTGATCCTGCTGATGGGATATGCCGTTGTGAAAACCGGCCTGTTGAAGGCATCGGACAGCAAGGTGCTGTCTGTGGTCTTTGTCTATCTGGTCATGCCCTGTGTCGTTCTGAACGCCTTTCAGATCAAGGATACCCCGGAGATCCGCACCGGGCTGCTTTATTCCATGGGCATCGCCATTGGAATGCACGTTGTATTTCTGCTTCTGAATGCGCTGTTCCGCAAAGCTCTCAAGCTGGACGCCGTGGAGCAGGTCAATATCATTTACAGCAATGCCGCCGCGCTGGTCATCCCCATCGTGCAGGCCCTGCTGGGGGAGGAATATGTTGTCTACTCCTGCGCCTTTGTCATTGTACAGCTGGTGCTGCTCTGGACCCATGCAAGCGCCTGCCTGCAGGGGTCTGCCCGGCTGGAATGGCGCAAGCTCCTTACCAATGTCAACCTGATCGCTATTGCAGCCGGTGCGCTACTGTATCTGCTGCACGTCTCGCTGCCTGCCCCGATCACCAGCACACTGAGCAGTGTCGGCAATATGATCGGCCCCATGGGAATGCTGCTGGCAGGCATGGCCATTGCGGAAGTCCCCCTCAAAAAGGTTTTCTGCACCCCGCGCAACTATCTGCCGGTATTATTGCGTTTGCTGGGTGTTCCGCTGGTCATCGTTCTGCTGCTTTGGGCAGTTCACGCATCCCTTTGGATCCCGGACGGCAAGCCCATCCTGATGACGGTCTACCTTTCTGCCATTACCCCCGCCTGTGCAACAGTCACCTCCATGGCACAGCTCTATGACCGGGATGCTTCTCATTCCAGCGCGATCTATGTCCTGAGCACGCTGCTTTCCATCCTGACCATGCCGCTGATGATCGGGTCGTTCGAGCTGTTGCTCTGAAATACGGAAAAAGGCCGCCCGGCATCGCAGCAGGGCGGCCTTTACAACTACAAGGATGTGTTTCTATGAAACTCAAACAATTCATTCAGCAGGAAACGGTCCTCACCGCAGCCGCTGTGCTGGCCGTCGTTTCCGCCTTCTTTGTTCCGCCGGATGCGCAGTATCTCGGCTACATCGACCTGCGCACGCTGGCGATTTTGTTTTCCCTGATGACGGTCATGGCCGGGCTGCGGCGGCAGGGCTTTTTTGATGGACTGGGCCGAGCATTGCTGTCCCGCACTCACAGCACCTTTCAGCTGACGCTGGTACTGGTCGGGCTGTGCTTTTTCGGAAGTATGTTCATCACCAACGATGTTTCCCTGCTGACCTTCGTTCCCTTTACGTTCGTGGTCCTGAGCCGTCTGGGAACGGATGTCCGCTGCTCCCTTCTGATTCCGGTGGTCTGTATGCAGACCATTGCGGCAAACCTTGGCAGCATGCTGACCCCCATCGGCAACCCGCAGAACCTCTATTTTTACGGAAAAAGCGGCATGAACATCGGGGGATTTGTGCTTCTTATACTGCCCTACACCCTGGTCTCTCTGCTCCTGCTGCTGGCTTGGGCAGCGCTGGTCTGCCGGAAAGCCTCTGCCGCCCTTTCCGTGGACGAGCTTGTTTCTTCTTCTGCGTCTCAGGGGGATCAGAGGATCATCCTGCTGTATCTGGTTCTGTTTGCCGTCTGTCTGCTGTCCGTGATCCGGGTGCTGCCCTATGGCATCGCCTTTGCCGCTGTACTCGTCTGCGCCCTTTTTGCAGACCCACGCACCTTGCGGGCGGTGGACTATTCCCTGCTTCTGACCTTTGTGGCTTTTTTCATCTTCATTGGCAATCTGGGGCGCATTCCGGCCTTTTCCGGCTGGCTGCAGGAGTTTCTGACCGGCCGGGAAGTTCTGGTGGCGGTTCTTGCTTCGCAGGTCACCAGTAATGTTCCCGCCGCCCTGCTGCTATCCGGGTTCACGGCAGAGACACAAGCCCTCATCATCGGCACCAATCTGGGAGGTCTTGGCACTTTGATCGCATCCATGGCCAGTCTTATTTCCTACCGGCAGATCGCACGGGAGCTGCCACAGGGGAAGAAGCAGTATTTTGGGCTGTTCACCCTGTCCAACCTGATCTTCCTCGCGCTCCTGCTGGGCGTGTGGTTTTTGCTCCGCTGCGCGTGGCAGATGACTTATGGTTTTTCTCTACCCTTTCTTTTTGTACCCACAGTCGCAGTAAGGTCCGCCGGAGGCAAGGGTATACTGCCGCACAAATTCGGTCACACCGCCCGCTTCGCTCATGGTGTAGTCCAGACGGCACAGGGCGGGGGCTAGGTCATACAGCCCCAGCTCCTTCATCAGCACGCAGATGCCGCATTTGGTGAATCGTCCCTCGTAGCCGCTGCCGTCAGGGTATTCGTAAAACTCCATGTTCCACGAGTAGGGGTTGCGGTCGGCGGCTTTCAGGGCGGCAGTGGCTTTCATGGCGGCGATATCCTTTGCGGTAAACTTGCTTTTTCCGCTTTTGCGGCAGAACCACTGCATGGGTGCTGTCATCATGGCTTTTGCATAGTAATCCGTCAGCCTGTCCACCTCTGGGAGCTGCGGCATGGAGAGAATGAACGCGCCGAGCATTGCGCAGTTGACGATGTTCATCTTGAAGCGGTCCGCTTTTTCAAACTCCGGCAGGTCTGCAATGATTGCTTTGTACTTCGGCTTTGCTTTTTTCGTGATGGCTTTTGCGGTGGCTGCATCATAGCCCAGCACAGCGGTCAGTTGCTTTTGAAAGGAGCCTGAAAACAGCACCCACATCCCCATGGGCATCCCTGCATACTTCATTGTCTGTCTCCAAATCCGATCTTCACGATCTGCATTTTCATCCCGTTGTCTCCAACCTTTGCGAGGAATCGGAAAACGCTGCTGACAGAAGGGTCTTTCAGGTCGTTGTAGCCCATCATATAGCCCCTGCTGGATACTTGCAAACGGCTGTCCCATGGGGAAAGCTCGCTTTTCGCATCCGAAACCGCGAAATATGCCCCTACATCCTTGATTTTTGCCGTCCTGAGCCACGTTTTGGCGATCATCTTTACCGCCGTGCGGTTGGCGGCGTCGAACACCAGCACCCCGCCGGGGAAAGCGTCCGCCATCCCCTGCACCAGCGCCTTGACCTGCTCCGTCAGGAAGTAATAGAACACCCCGGAGGCAAAAAACACCGCCCCGCCGGTGGCATCGATACGGTCAAACCATGCGGGGTCTTTCAGGTCGCAGGGGATGTTTCGTTCCCGCTTCCCGGCAGGTAGCAGCTGCTGCCGCAAGGCAATGACATCGGGAAAGTCCAGATTGTAGATCTTGCATCTGCCGTTGTCGCAGGCTCTGCCGGTGTTATCCAGCCCGCAGCCCAGATTGACCACTGCCGCGCAGGGGTGGGTTTTCAGGTATGCCCGCACCTCAAAGGCAAGGTCGTTCTGCCGCATGGCGACCTCCAGCGCACCAAAGCGCTGCATCAGGCTGCGGGAGCTTTTCTCTGCCTCTGAAAAATCGTAGTCGATCTGGCCGAGCAGACGCACCGCCGTCTCGTCCCGATAAAGATTTGGGTACAGCTCGGCACACAGCTTCCGGGAATACAGCGGGAGGATCAGCGTTTCCTGCACGGTGTTTTTCTCGATTTTGTATTTCATAAGCGCCTTCCTTAGTGCATAAAAACATCCCTGTTCTCCTCATTCTGCTTTCCGGCAGACAAACCACGCTATGCTCTTCACCGTTCCAAGTGTTACGGCAGCATACATTTTCTCCAGCCGGTTTTTCAAGCTGAACGCCGTCTCATAGGGCGGCGTGAAGAACCCCGCCTTTTCATAAACGTGCTGGATAAACCAGTCCGTCCGCTTCTGCTCGCCCGCCACATAAAAGCAGCCGCAGAAGGTTCCGCCGGGTCTCAAGACCCGGAAAACCTCCCGGTATGCAGCTTCTTTATCCGGGAATGCATGAAAGCCGTTCAGCGACAACACAATATCAAACGCACCGTCCGCATACGGAAGTGCGCCCACATCCCCCTGCCGGAAGGTCACATTTTTCAGGTGCAGGCGGTCTGCCTTTTCCTGTACCTGCCCCATCATATCTGCCGAGAAATCAAGGCAGGTAATGTCCGCCTCCGGCATAGTCTTATAAACCGGCATGGTCAGTATGCCGGTCCCCACCGGCACCTCCAGCAGCCTGCCGGAGAAATGCTCCGGGATGCCGGACAGCGCCTTTTCCAGATAGTCATCACTTTCCACTTTGTTCATATCCCACACCAGGCGGCACACCGCTTTCCCGCTCGGGGTGGAACAGGTGATCATGCCGTCATAAAAATTGTTGCCGCCTGTCAGCCGATAGGCGCGGCGAACCGCTTCTTTTCGCTCCATGTTTCGTCCTCCTTACGCTCTGCCTTTTCCAGACGTCCTCCGGGATAAGGGCGCAGAACAGTTAGATAGAGCTGACCTTTAACCCTATAAAAAGCCGCTTCTCAGCGGTCCTTCTGCCAAAATAATACGCCCTGCCGTCTCCTCTGTCAAGAAGTTCAGGCATTTTCGGAGATTCCGAAAGAGATTTCGCTTTCGGGGACTCCAACCGTCACCCCAGTGCCACATCCAGCACCATCATCACGCTGAAGCCCACCGCAAAAAACACCGTGCCAACGTTGGAGTGCTGCCTTTGCGACATTTCCGGGATCAGTTCATCCACCACAACATACAGCATGGCTCCGGCAAAAAGGTCAAGGGCTTTGCGGTATAGAGGATGCAGATCGTTTCCTGCATCGAAAAATTCACCTCTGCAAACTTGCCGGTTTCTGCTTGACAATACTCCGCGAATCAAAAAGGGAGCTCTGCCACGGACGGACGTCCGGGAAGAGCTCCCTTTGCGTTTATTGTATAATGCCTTATTCGCCTTCCGACTCCTTGCAGACATCCACCCAGCCCACGGCTCCGGCGGCTGCTTCCAGCTCCTGCAAGGTCAGCTTGACGGCGGTGTGGCCGTTGCCCGCCGCCGGGTAGACGGTATCAAACTTGCGCAGGCTCTCGTCCAGATAGACCGCCACGCCCTTGTTCACCCCAAAGGGGCACACACCGCCGGGTCCATGCCCCACATAGGCTTCCACCTCATCTTCCAACTTCCCAACTCTTATTCGGTAATGGCCCAGACCCGTGCAGGCAGACCGGTTGCACCTTCAATGCGGGGGTAAGAAACGATGACCACCGCACCGGCAGGCTGCACTTTATCCAGATTTGCAAGCACCTCCACCTGCAGCTTGTCGTTGTCCAGAACATAGCGCTCGCAGGCAAGGTCGCCCTTTTCCTCCGCCACCGCAGAGGAATCGGTATCCAGCGTTTCGTGGCCGTTGGCGGCGGCATTGCGCACCTTGTAGATATACTCCAATGCTTCCAGCGACCAGCCGGGAGCATTTTCTTTGCCCTCTGCGTCGATGCCGGACAGCGCATCCATATCCGGCCACTTCTTATACCAGTCGCTTCGCAGAGCCACCAGCGCACCATCCGGGATAGGGCCGTACTTTGCCTCGTAGGCCTTGATGTCCTCCACCGTCACAGCGTAGCGAGGGTCTTTCTTGGCCTGCTGGGAAATATCGATGACCACCAGCGGGAAGATCAGGTCGTTCACATCATACTTTTCGGACAGTGCCTTTCCCTTGATGAAGTGGCCCGGGAAGTCGATGTGAGTACCAAACTGTCCGGGGAATTTGAAGGTCTGGATCAGGCATTCCAGTTCCGGCTTGCCCCAGTCCCACACGGTCTTTGCCAGCTCCACGGAGCCTTCCGGGATGCCGGACCAGTAGGGGCTTTCGTTGTTCAGCGAGTGAGAAAGTTCCACCCAGCGATATTTTTTAGCATCCTTCAGTGCGTTCCACAGTTTATAATCAGCCATTGTCGATTCTCCTTTTGTTGTGACGATGTATGTTCGGGCACTTCTCCCAGACAACGGCATCTTCCTGTTTTTTCAGTCTGTCTGCCGGGAATTTGTCTGGGAGCAGCGCATTCGCCCGGGCAGCCTGTGCCGGGCATCTGCTGTATGTTTCATCTGCCTGTGCTCCCTTCCTTATGTTGGGGATAGTATAAACCTATTTTCGCACCATGTCAATAGGTTTATTCTATCAAAGACTTCCCCGGCAAACGACAGGTCAGCAAACCGTTCGCCCTTGCAATATCGTTTCGTCATCCCCTTTCCCTTTTATCGCAGCTCTTCCAGCAGGGCGGTGCAGCCCTCCGGCACATCCTGCCATGTGGCTTCAAACTCCCCGGTGTACCACGGGTCTGCCACATCGCCGGGGCGACTGGTGTGCGCCATCAGCAATGAGACCTTATGCTTGCGTCCAGCCCTTTTCCTCTCTGGCCTGTTTCAAAGCGAGCCCGAGCCCATGAAAGTCAAACCTTCTTTCATCTTGGTTCATTCTCATATCAGCCTATATCATTGTACATTTCGGGTTAGATTATGAGAATGTAATATGATTTGATATTACATGATATATTATTTCATAAGATTGACAAAGAAGAATGTTTGTGCTATTCTATATAAAAATATATCTCCAAAGGGGAGCAAGATATGAACTTTCATTTAACCGATCAGCGTAAAAAGAGAATCAACTCTGTACAATCCAAACCGATGAAACATTGTGCAGAGTATAGCGTATAAATGACGCATTTCGATTTCATCGGGAAGCCATAAAGGGGGTTTTATACCCATTTTGAGAAAATGGCTTTCCATGCAGTTATAATGTGTACGAGGCTATGGGCAATGTTTTGTCCATAGCCTTTTGTTTTTGCGTTACTATGTCAAAGGCAGAAGGCAGATACCGTTGTGTATCTTTGCTTTCTGCCTTTTTCTTTTTTCAGAATACATAAGAAAGGTTTTTTGAAAATGAGTTTATTAGAAATTACAGGATTAACACATTCTTTTGGTGAAAACTTGCTTTACAAAAATGCAGGATTCACACTGAATAAAGGGGAACACATCGGGATTGTGGGACAAAACGGAACCGGCAAAAGTACCCTGATTAAAATTTGTACAGAGCAGATCATACCTGATAGCGGACGGGTTATCTGGCAGCCAAATATTACGATTGGCTATTTGGATCAGTATGCAGAAATCGACCATACGCTTACCATGAAAGAGTTTTTGAAATCAGCCTTTGCAAAGCTGTTTGAAATAGAAACACAAGTTATGCAGCTATATGAAAAGGCCGCCGATGGAGATATGAAAAATCTGGAACTTGCTGCCTACTATCAAGAGCAGCTTGAAACACATGACTTCTATTCCATTGATACTGCGATCGAGCGCGTTGCAAATGGGCTGGGGCTGCTTGCGATTGGTCTTGACCGCCCTATCATTGAAATGAGTGGCGGCCAGCGAGCAAAAGTGATTTTGGCAAAGCTACTGCTTGAAAAACCAGATGTATTGCTATTAGATGAGCCGACAAATTTTCTTGATAAAGATCATGTTGCATGGCTGGCGGAATACCTATCCTCTTTGGAAAATGCTTTTTTAGTTGTTTCCCATGATTTTGACTTTTTGGATAAAATCGCAAATCGTATCTGCGATATAGATAATGACACAATAACAAAGTATTATGGCACTTATTCTGAATTTCTACGAAAAAAGATACTGTTGCGGGAAGATTACATTCGTCAATACTCAGCGCAACAAAAGGAGATCAAAAAAACAGAGGAGTTTATTAGGAAAAATATTGCTGGGCGAAAAGCAAAAATGGCGAGAGGGCGGCAAAAACAGCTTGATCGAATGGACAAAATGGAGGCTTTGGAACAGAAAGAGATTATTCCTCATTTTCATTTTCCTGTTTTACCGCTGACAAATACGGAGCATCTGCTGGTCAAACATCTGGCAGTTGGTTATCACTATCCAGTTCTATCAGATATTGATTTTAGCATAAAAGGCGGGCAAAAAGTTGTTATCACTGGCTTTAATGGAATTGGGAAATCTACTTTGCTCAAGACATTAATTGGACAAATCCCGTCCATGCAAGGTCATTTCAAATTTTCCGATCAAGTTACCCTTGGATATTTTGAGCAGGACTTAATATGGGACGAACCTGAACGGACACCAATTCAAATTGTTTCCAATGTCCATCCTGATATGGTCATAAAAGATGTTCGCAAACATTTAGCCCGGTGTGGAATTTCCAGTAAGCACACAATGCAAGCGATTGGAACATTAAGTGGAGGTGAGCAGGCGAAAGTAAAAATGTGTTTGCTAACACTGATTCCCTGCAATTTTCTAATTATGGACGAACCCACAAATCATCTGGATGTTCAGGCAAAGGAAGCATTGAAATCGGCTCTTATGGATTTTGCGGGTACTGTATTGCTCGTATCACATGAAGAAGCATTTTACCGTGATTGGACACAACGGATTATTAACATTGAGAAAAGATAAAAAACAGTGAAAACATTATGAAAACTCCTGCCCGCCTGACGGGAAAAGAAAAAAACCGTTGCCGGGTAGGTTGGTTTTGTGCGCTTATTCCACATGTTCTGCGGCGATTTTGAGAAATCAAGACCGCCGCTTCATTGCGTTTAAGACACAAAAATGATTCTATACATTGAAATCTGGTACGGCGGTAACAGGAGGATGCCGCCATGTCCATTTTACTTTTTCGTAGTTCTAATATCCTGCACCAGCTAAAAAAAAAACGGTAAAGAAAAACCGCTGTTGCATGGTTTGTTGGCTTCCATGTAGCAGCGGTTTGTGCTGTGGGTATTCAGTTAAATTTTCAGAACGACAAGCTGAAATTTGCTTAAAAGTCAACAGTAAAAATCACTTGGCAATTTTCTTTCAGTGCGTTTTCGTAAAAAGCAAGAATTTCTTCGCTCCAACCTAAAGTGTGTTCTAATCCATCATCGTTTTTATACATAAAATTTTCATCATCAATATTCCAAAAGTTCTTTTGTATTATTTCTTGCAATTTATTCTGATGAAGATATTCAACAATATCTCTGACATCTTGATGATTTTTCAATGTAATAATTTCATCATCCTTTTCTACCAAAACTTCTCCTCCAAAGACAATATTAGTCGGGATGCAATTATCTTCATTCCATTTTCCACCACCTAAGCAATACTGAATACCCTCCCATGCTTTATCTAATTCACAACTGCGCGGACTTCCGATTAAGGCTTCTTCTATTTCTTCCAACATATATTCATATCGTTCTTCTTCTGGCACAGAGCGAAGTTTTTTTACATCTTCTTCGTTCAGTGCATAAAGCATACCTAATCTTGACATATTGTTATCCTCCCATATCAATTCCGATTTGTCATAATCATTCTATCACACCGTTATGAATAAATCATCTCATGCAAAATAATTTCTTCTGCCCGGTTGTGAATGTTATTGCAACGCTGCACCCATTCCATTTGATGGGTACGCTTCAATTCCTCTGTCACACCCTCGGCAGCTTTCATCTGCTCCATGATGGTGTCTAACCGCTCCTGTGCCTGCTCGTTCAGGTCTGCAAGATATGTCCATAACTCCCCAGTCAAGGTCAATTTTATTGAATTTACTGCAACATAATCTTGAAGTTTATGTAATGTATTTCGGTAACAAAGGTATTCAGCAAAGACCATTTACGCTATATCATTTTTTGAGTAATTCCAATGCCCTGTCCATTGGTACGCAGTCCGCATATCGTTCAGGCCAGAGAAATTCATTATAGTAATGGTAAGCCTGTTCCCTAGTCATGTACTCATTGTCCTGCGTAGAATTTGCATAGGCAGGAACAATCATGTGTAAGCCATGCTCAAAACCAGCCTCTACCGTGGCATTGATACAGAAATCAGTCATAATGCCACAAATCATCACGTCTTTTTCTTCCTTTGCAGTCAGATACTCAAGCAGACCACTCTCTTTTTTGAACGCACTGCATACGGACTTGATAAACCGTTTTTCATCAGGCATCGGTTGAAACTCGGAATAAACCTCAAACTCATCATCCCCGATAGAGAATCCGGTATCAGGTCCATCATCATGCTGTACATAAATAACTTCTATGCCTTGTTCTCGAGCTGCTCCAATCAGCTTTTTGATATTGCCAACAAACTTTCTGAACTCATATAAGCGTTCATCCACGATACCATTCTGTGCATCCACAACCAATAAAACCATGAATAATCTCTCCTTTTTGAGCTTTTTGCTTTGATTCAAATAAACTAAATTCGTATATTATAATAGAGCGTAACTTCTGCTTACTCTCCCAGCACCTCGCCCAGTGCCAGAACAGCGTTGCGGACGCACTCCGGGCAGGGGCACAGCGGTGCGCCGTTCTCTATCCCCTTCAGATCCTTGCAGATGGTAGCACCGCACTTTTCCTGAAAGTTTTGCAGCAGCTCCCTGGAAATGCGGGGTGTGCCCTTGCCGTCGGTGACGATGCCCGCCACCATCACAGCGCCGATCAGTGCGCCGCAGGTGCTCTCCATGCAGCCCATGCCGGCGGCATAGCCTGCGCCCAGCTTCATCAGGGTGTCGGCATCCACCGGCAGCTTGTCCTCAAATGCCTTCAGCACCGCCTGTGCACAGTTGCACTGTCCAGCAGCTTTCCATGCGGCAGCCTGTGCCGCCCGTTCTTCGATGTTCATTTTACAGTCCTCTTTCTTTGATGAATCGTAGTTTATTCGACATTATCATAAAATTCCTGTAACACTGCTGCCAATTCCTCCGGAGCTTCTGTGTTTGCTTCATGACCCGCTTTCAAAAGTTCATGGAAGTGGGAATCACTCAAATAACCGGCAAGCTCCTTTGAGACTTTTTTATTTGCGTTGTCCTTTTCCCCACAAACGATCAATACAGGACAAGACACCTTACATAACAAATCTCTGAAATCCAATTCTGCCATTGTACCGCACAAGCTGATCACATCTGCTTTTTTGAAGCCAAATTGCTTGAACGTTGCATTTGGCATAAAGCGGAACAGCATATTCTGGAATTTCAATAATTTTTTAGGCATTTTGTATTGTGCCGCAATTAGCACAAGCGCCTTTACTTTATCCGGATGGTCTATCGCATAATTAAGTGCCAGAACAGCACCCAGAGAGAGCCCGCATAAAACGATTTCGTCATTTTCCTTGTCGCACTCTTCTGAGAATGCAGTATACAGCTCCCCATAGGTGGCTGCTTTTCCTTCCAGCATCTCTGCCAGACTCAAGCTGACACTGCCGTCCGAGACCTTCGTTTCTTTTATTACTCTGTCCCAACTGTCTGGTTTTTGTCCTAGTCCATGCAAGTATAAATATTTCATCTGTTTTTTCACCATCGTCGGTTTTCCTTTTTCCCTCATACGTCCTTCTGCTTCTTTTCCGGTGCTTCAACGTGATGCCGGGGCTTGCCTTTGCTCTTTTCGCTGTACTCGATGGCCTCTTTGGGGCAATAGCAGATGCACGCCATGCAATGGGTGCAGTTTTTGCCCCAGACCGGCTTTCCGTTTTTCAAATGGACGTTGTTCAGGGGACACAGCTCCACGCACCTGCCGCAGCCGGTGCAGGCGTCCGTTGCCCGGAAGGCATCGGCTTTTACAAAGAAGCGATAGAACACCGGGTTCACCGGGGCAGTATCCCCTGCCTTGATGCAGGCATTCAGGTCGTAAAGCAGCATCTCCAGCCCTTCGGCAACGCGCCGTGCCAGATACCGGCTGTTGCCGGTTCCCGTAAAATAAAGCACCATGGCTGTTCCTTCGTTTTTTTGTGGTTTTCAGATGCCTGTCTGCCCGGCAAACTGGAAGTTATCTAATTGCTTTTCCGATGTGTTTGTCTAATCTCCACTGTGGAGCATTCCCGTCGTCTGCCCAATACTCATCCATTGAAACGATTTTATCCTCTTTGGTTTTTATGAAAGACGTGACATGAAAGGAAGCGTTTCTGCCTTTGGGATATACATTTACAACCGTAACGATTAGGTCATTCAGCGTTTCGACTCTTTCAACGCTACCCTCCCAATCACCGGGATATTCACAATTAGCAATAATAAATTCATCAACATTAAATCGTTCATTGGTACAATGCCAGTTTATATAGGCATCGTTCTGAAAATACTTTCTGATTTCAATCTCATTTTGACCGAGCACTGCTTTCCAAAAATCATATATATTCATATTGGTCAGATGTTCCTCCTCAAGTTCCGAGTTGCCGTTCTCCGTATACCATGGTTTCCGCACGCAAAAGACCCGCGGCAAGGCGTGTGCTTACACCTCGCCCGCAAACTTTTTGGCAATGGTGCCGGTCGCTAAAATTCCCCACTTCATAAGTGTACCTCCTGGTTTATCACTTTGAACTCAGTATACCATGGTTTTCCCCTGCGGAAAAGATAGCGAAAAATAAAAATGGCCCCGGAGGGCTTGTTACAGCTCTCCGGGGCCATTTTATGTGCGTTGTGCCTTGGCGCACACGACCGGCGTTTTACTCGATTGCAATCAGATTCGGGTTCTCAGGCAAAGCCTTCGTCTGCTGAGGAGCAGGCAGCTCGACGTGCAGGACGCCATCCTCGAACTTTGCGTGGATGTCTTCCTTCTTCACATCGCCCACGTAGAAACTGCGTGCACAGGTGCCGGAGAAGGATTCGTGCCGCAGATAGCGGCCCTTCTTATCCTTTTCGTCATTGCTGTGGCTGCGCACTGCCTGAATGGTCAGGTAGCCGTCGTTCAGATCCATCTGAACGTCTTCCTTCTTGCAGCCCGGCAGGTCAACAGCTACTTCGTAGCCGTTGTCCGTCTGTTTGACATCGGTCTTCATCATGTTTGCACCGCGCTTACCAAAGGTATCACGAGCCTCACGGTTCATCATACGTTCCAGTGCAGCGTCATTCCAGAACGGATCGAAGAAATCATCGAACAGGTTTTCATGGAAAACAGTCGGCATAAGCATAAATCATTCCTCCAATCCCGGCGTTCGGGTCGGGGCAAAAAATCTGAAGCGTCCATTCAGAAGGGCTTTCCGGGGAGCCTAGCGGCTCTCCTTTTGCCCTTCCTCCTGAGCACGCCACTGTTATAGCACCGTGCATTAGCAATGTCAAGATATGAGTGCTAATATTCACGAAAAAATAATACTTTTGCAACAATATCTTGTATTTGGCTTTCCCCCATTACCGCAATGAGACAAAGATCCACACCGGGAGATGGAATCGCATACCGTTTGCTTTCCGGCTTATCCCGTTTTGGTGCAAAAAAACCAGGCTTCAGTTGTTTTCCTGCTGCTTTGTATGATTTTTGCCATCGTTTTGCAGCCGCTTTTCCAGTGCGGACTGCTTGGCAAGAATAGCGTTTACTTTATCGTACAGGTCCTCGATCATGATCTCGGTCTTCAGGTTGACTTTATAATCATTTTCCGCTCTGCGGCGGTCTTTTTCCTCCTGACGGTTCTGGCTCATCATGATCAACGGTGCCTGAATTGCCGCCACACAGGACAGCACCAGATTCAGCAGAATGAACGGATACGGGTCAAACGCCTTGGCAGCCAGCACCGTGTTGACCATCATCCAAAGGATCAGAACACCGGTAAAGGAAAAGATAAACGCCCAGCTTCCGGCAAATTTTGCAATGGAATCCGCTGCACGCTGCCCCAGCGTATACTTTTCTTTTTCGCTTTCAGGGCTGACGGAGATCTTACTGTCTGCCAGCAGATTCAGCACTTCTTCATCAGTCATGTCGTGCCGGATGTCCTTGAGCACTTCTTTTAATAGTTTTCTGTTTTCCTTCATAATGGTCACTCCTCTCTCATGGATGTTCCTGTGTGGTAAACGGGAAGTTTTTACTTCTTCATCGTTGTCGCCCTCAGTATACCACGCTTTTTCCCCACAGAAAAGATTCCGTACACAAAAACAGGCTCCTGCAAGCGTTCAACCACTGGCAGGAGCCCGTTTATTTCTTACAGCTTCGTCATCCACAGACCATGCAGGTTGCAGTAAGCGTAGACCGCCACCGGCTTTTCGCCGCCCAGCTCAAACACCGCCCTGGGTGCCTGCCCGGGGGCGAGGTAGCGGAGCTGTCCGCCGTTTTCGGTCTCCACAAAGAGCCACTGGATGTGGTGTACATCCACCATGGGATGCTCCACCGCACCCACCGTGACTGTGAGGGTGCTGCCGGAAAGCTCTGCCACCGGCAGATGCTTTTCGCCGCTGGCTTCCACCGTGTTGGGGAGCAGTTCCTTCATCTTCTCGCCGCAGCAGACCAGCGGGACCCCTGCGTTGTAGATGGTGGTGACCAGGTTGCCACAGTGCTCACAGATATAAAACTTTGCTTTCATATTAAAATCCTCCATCGGAATGTTGTCGGTGTTTTCTGTGACTATATGATAACATTTCCTAGTTAGATTTTCTGTGACCGGGTCACGCAAGCAGCCCTGTGCCGTGGGGATGCCCTCAGCTTCCCATGGCAATGAGCACCAGCACGACCACCACCGCAATGGCGATGAGGCAGCCGCAGCCGCTGCCATCTCCCCCGTCGCCGCCATTGTTGTGGTTTCCCCCGCCACCGCCGCCGGACAGTTGCATTTGCCTAATAAAATGGACTTAGGTTGTACTTGTCCGCTTTTTGATAGCAATAGTTCCAGAGATGCCAGCGGCAACACTGGCCACTACATGACTGACCAGAACCGCAACCCAAATTCCATTTAGTCCAAAGCCAAGATAGGAAAGTAAGTAGGCCAGGGGCATCCGAACCACAATGTAATAAAAAATCATCAGGAACATACTCTTTGAAGGTTTTCCCATACCGTTAAGGGCACCAAGATAGCAGTTTGTAACCGTATTCAGAATGTACCCGACACTGACAATCAGAAAATAAGTTCCGACAATAGCCGCCACAGCATCGCTCTTGACGAATAGGCCGGAAAGCTGCTTTGAAAACCCGACCACCAAAACAGAAAGAATTACAAGCAGACCACAGCCGTACCCCAATGCACACTTCAAATAATTTTTGGCCCGGTCATAACGTGCGCCGCCGACACATTGTCCGATAATGGTAGTTAAGACCATGTTCAATGCCATCGCCGGATAAAACAGGATGGTTTCCAGTTTCCCTGTTACCCCATAAGCCGCTATTGCAGTGACGCTATATGTACTAACAAGTGCAGTAAGGAAAGTCGTGCTGATGGCCGGAATACTCTGCTGAATAACCGATGGAATTGCTTTTTGAATGAGTGTCAATACATCATTTTTATCAAACGCAGAGATTTTGAATTCAAACAATTTCTTCTTTTTCAGATAAATCAACATGAACGCCAGACAGATCACTTGAGAAAGCAAGGTAGCAATCGCCGCACCGTGAAATCCGATGAAGTGGATAAAAATAGGATCGAGGATCGCGTTCAAAATTGTTGACACCAGCATGGCTACGGCTTGAAACATAGAATTGCCAAAGCTCCTCAAAACAGCGGTGAAATAAAGATAGAGGTAGACTGCCAAATATCCGAGGATATAGATCGCCAAGTAGCTGTATGCCATATCATAGGTTTCAGCCGGGGTGTTCAGAGCTTTCAAAATTCCCGGAAGAAAAGCCTCAAGCAGAATAGTTACAAGGAGGGAGAAAACTACTGCCACGCAGAACGATGTGGAAATCAAACTCTCTGTTTTTTCCTTGTTCTTTGCGCCAATCGCCTGAGAGATCAAAATTGATACACCATTAGTTGCCCCCATCGCAACAGAGGTTAAGATCAGAATGATAGGAGTGGAATTTGTCAAGGCGGCATAAGCCGTTTCTCCGAGCAAATTTCCGATCCACAGGCTGTCTACAAGGTTATACATCATATTGAGGAACATGGCGGCAATCATGGGGAGAGCCATTGCCATAAGGCAACGCTTTGTATTTCCCCCTATAAAGTCAATTTTAGTTGGCATAATAAACACCCTTTCTTCGATAGATGAATGAACAACATTCACATTAAAGTCAAAATATAAATCGCTTACCGCGACTTTTTGAATGAAAACTATTCATTTGCTTTCCCTTGAAAATCCCCCGCCCCAAAGCGGGGGACTGTTTCAAAGATGAAGTGCAAATATCAGAAATTCACGAATCCTTTTCGATTTATCTTCTTGTGTCAGGTCATCTGCCAACAGGATACCAAGTTGTCCATAGACGCAGAACATCGCAGCGGCCTGAATATCGTCAAACTGGATTTCGCCCTTTTGCCGAGCGCGAAGCAATAGTTTTTCTACAAGCGGAGTCAGTTTTTCGCATACTTTGAGAGAAAGCTGATCGTGAAATTTCTTATTTTCTGCTCCGTGAAAAACAGAATAGTATTTTGTGTCCTTTTGTTCCATAGTGGCAGGCATATCTTCAATGATCTGCCGCAAGGTTTTCTGACTGTCCTTTTCAGAGCCTACAAACTGCTCCACCAGAACATCCGCATATTGTTCAATCGCGCTGTCAAACAGCGCCTCTTTGGACGGAAAATAGCGATAGCATAGACCTTGTGCCACACCGATTGCTTTGGCTATATCTGTAATCGAGGTTTTTTCATATCCATTTTCCCCGAATAATTTGAGCGCAGTATCTAAAATCTCTTGCTTGCGTACTTCCGGCTCCTTTGTAATCCGCATAGTCTGAGCCTCCTTTCTATTTATGATAGCACGCCCGCTCTAAAAAATCAATGAGTGAATATCAATCATTTTTCGCACATAGCAATACAAGCCGTGTTACCAACCTGCTCCCATGATACATTATGAAAATATGCTGAAAGCATGGAAACGAGTTCTGCTTCGGAGTAAATCTTCACATCCCCCTCTTTGCTATGACGCATATAAAAATTCATTATCACGCGACCTACAAAGGGTTGCCAGCAATCTCCCATCAGGAAAGTGCCGCCCGGCTTCAATACTCGGTTTACTTCTCTTAACACATTTTGCGGTGCAGGATAATGATGAAAAGAGTCGTTGCAGTACACAACATCAAAGGCGTTGTCCGGGAAAGGGAGTGCCTCGCTGTCCCCCAACAGTAGCTTGACTTGTTCCGGGAGTTTCGATTTCGCAACAGCAAGCATTTCCTCTGATAGATCGATGCCGCACAATTCTTTATGGGGATCTTTCTGCAAAATGAGTTTTAGCATTTCACCAGTCCCGCATCCCAAATCGAGGGCAGATTGAAACGGAATGTGAGACAGCTTTTCCAGCAGGACGGGATAAAGAGAGCGGGCGTGCTGGCCCTTAATATCTTTATCATAAGTAGCGGCCTGCTGATTAAATGCAGCTTTCGAGTTTTCTTTTACGGTGTTCATGGTTTGATCTCCTTTCCACCAATTAGTATAGCACTCTTTTTTGAAATGTCAATGAATAACATTCATTCACATGAAAATAATTAGTCAGTAGTATGAAATACAAACTCGTTCAAATAATATTACCTGAAATGTGGAATTACATTAGGTGATATTATGAAGATTGAAAGAGATGAACGACGATTTGATTTTCACGATATAGGACTCGCCATCAAGCGAGCGCGGGAGGCCAGCGGGATGACGCAGGAGCAACTGGCCTATATTGTTGACCGGGCTCCGCGCACCATCATGTATAACGAGAATGATGGCCAGCACCCCAGCCTCAACACCTTTTATCAGATGGTGACAATGTTCGATATATCGGTAGATCAATACTTCTATCCGTCCAAGAATAAAGGGAGCGAGTGCAGAAAGCGTATGCTGTACTGCCCGTCCTCCCTCCTCTTTCCATCCAAAAAGGCAATACCAGATAATTAGCATCTCCCTTTTCCGTCCGTCAGCGGATCGTTTTCCAGGCATTTCAAGTTGCACAAAAGAAACCCGTGCAGCAAAGCAATATGCACAATACATTTTCTCATATCGAATACAGAAATGGCCATTTAGCAGCCAAATCATACAACTTTATGCAAGAAATAAGAAAATTTGTTGACTCACGATGGGCGAAAATGCTATCCTGTTGACAACAAGAGCACCATTGAGTGCTCCCCCCACACGAAAAGGCAAAATAAAAAAGGAGAGTAAAATGATGAAGAAACGTATTGCGGCGTTGGCCACCGCCGGTGTCCTTGCTTTGTCGATGCTTACCGGCTGCGGGAGCAAACAGGAGAGCTGGAAGGTCACCTGCCCGTGGGCACCGTCTGGTGTCGCAGCAATGGTAAGTCAGAAGGCCGCAGCCATGTCCCCGGATTACTCGGATAAGAAGATCACTCTGGTGGCAGAGGCCATCAAGGGCGATGCTGCTACCGTCAACACCTGGGTAGCCAGCACCAAGGCAAACGACAAGGACCTCGTTTTTGCTGGCGAAGGTCTGTTCGCCATTACCGAGACTTTGGATCCCTCCAAGCTGCAGTTCAGCTATGACGATTTCGAGTTCGTTGAGAACCTGTATTCTTCCGTTTTCGTTCTGTCCGCAGATTCTTCGCTGAACCTTAAGAATCTGAACGACCTGGAAGCCTATGTCAAGGCTGGCAACCCGGTGTCTGTGGCAGTCAACGGCGCTACCGGCTCTGAAGCTTTCCTGGCAGCGGCTCTGTTCGGTTCAATGGGTGCTGGCGACCAGCTCAAGTTGACTCCGTATCAGTCTGCAGCCGAGACCGCACAGGCTGTGGCAAAGGGCGAAACGAATTTCGCAGTTTCTCACCAGTCCCAGATCCTCGAAACCTACCAGCAGGGCGGTGTCGATGTGGTCTGTGCATTCGACGACAAGGCCATCGAAAACGGCCCCTTCGCAGGGGTCGAGGGCGTCGGTGCCAAGGGCTATCCCTACTTCCGCAACCGCTGCTTCGTGATGGCGCGCAAGGGTACCGATGCCGCAAAGGTTGCAGAACTGAAGGAGCTGTACGACAAGATCCTTGCCGACCAGGAAATGGTCAAGTGGTTAAACGATACCATGCTGCTGGAAGTTAACACGATGAGTGAAGATGACGTCAAGGCTCATATTGAGAACGTCAAGAGCATCGTTGAGCAGTATAAGGACATCGTAGCCGGCTGATAAAAATCTCGTAGCGAAAAAGCTGAAGCAGGGGGAATGGGGTCATCCCTTTCCCCCTGCTTTTACACTTCAAAAAGGAGTTGAAACTGGTGAAAAATCTGATAGAACATACTGAGACAAAGCTGGATGAATGGGGTGCAAAGCTCGAGGTGAAGAATATCGAGTACCCCGTAGACCTGGTCTGCGGCATCCTGTTTCTTGTCATCGGCATTGTGCTGCTGCTCATCATGCCGCAGCAGGTACAAATCTCCGAAAAGGACGTTGTGAACGGCCGCGCCTTCCCGACGATGCTGGTCTGGCTCATGCTGGCCATGAGCGCCCTTCTGGTGGGTCGGGAGGCGTACAATATGGTGATGCACCGTCCCGTCAAAACGAAAACGCTGAATCTCTTGGTGGAAGCAAAAGCTCTGGTCATCGTCTTCATTCTGGTGATCACCTATCTGCTGGCAGAGATTACGGCCCTGTTCGTGGTGGGTGCCGTGTTCTGCGCACTGGCCTTTCTGCTGTTTTTCCGTTGCAAGAAGCCCCTCTACTACGCCATCACGGTCTCGATGGCCGTACTGATCTGGGTCGTGTTCCGCTTTGTATTGAATGTTAGTTTCTGAGGAGGCAGAATATGGGTTTGTTTGATTTTATCGGCCCGGCCTCCGGGCTGCTCTTCACCCTGGAAAATATCATCTGGATCAACCTCGGTGTCTTTATCGGCTGCGTATTCGCAGCCATCCCGGGTCTGAGCGTTATCCTCTGCATCATCCTGTTCCTGCCCGTCACCTACACCATGAGGGCGATCCCCGGCATGATGTTCCTGTTGGGCATCTACTGTGCGGGCGGATACGGCGGCTCGGTGTCGGCTATCCTTATCAACACGCCTGGCACACCCCATGCGGCAGCTACCATGCTGGACGGTAATCCGCTGTCCAAGATGGGCCGCACGAAAGCAGCACTTAAAATTGCACTCTACGCCTCCACCTTCGGCGGCATCTTTTCCGCGCTGGTGCTGCTCTTTCTCGGACCCCAGGTCGCCAAAATCTCGGCGCAGCTTGGTACAGCCGAGTACTTCATGGTCTGTCTGTTCGGCATGACCATCATCGCAGGCGTTTCGGGCAAAAGCCTCGTCAAGGGCATCATCGCTGCCTGCCTCGGTCTGATCATTTCTTGTGTTGGTGCAGACCCTATGACCAGCTACGACCGTTTTACCTTCGGTATTCCCCGTTTGTATCTGGGTCTTGACCTTGCTGTCACCCTCATTGGTCTGTTCGCATTGGTGGAGATCATCGGCAAGGCTGAATTGAAGCGAAATGAGCTGAACCTTCATGCCGGAAAAATCGGCAATGACGACGGTAAGATCACAAAAGATGAGTACAAGCGGATGCTGCGCCCGGTGCTGATTGGTTCCATCATCGGTTCCTGTGTTGGCATCGTGCCCGGCACCGGCGCATCGGAAGCTTCGTGGTTCTCCTACAACACGGCAAAAAACCTGTCTAAGCACCCAGAAGAATTTGGTCATGGTTCTGTGGAAGGCGTGGCGGCTGCTGAATCCGCTAACAACGCCGTCTGCGGTGCGACCCTGATCCCCCTGCTGACACTGGGCATCCCCGGCGACGGCTGCGTGGCTATCATGCTGTCCGCTCTGATGATCAACGGCCTGAACCCCGGTCTCTCGCTCTTTACCACCGATGGTGCGATCATGTATGCTATCATGCTGGGTCTTATCCTTGTGAACATCTTTATGTTCCTGCAGGGCAAGTACCTGACCAGCCTGTTTGCAAAGGTCGTCTCGATCCCGCAGCAGATCCTGACCCCCATCATCGTTATCTTCTGTTTTGCCGGTGCTTACTCGGTAAACAGCAGCTATTTTGATTTGAGCGTGGCACTGGTATTTGGCGTGATGGCATGGTTCATGCGCAAACTGGAGCTGCCTGCCGTCCCTGTGCTGCTGGGTATGGTGCTGGGCAACATGACGGAAACCAACTTCCGCCGCGCTCTGCTCATCTCGGATGGAAGCCCCAGAATTTTCGTGAGCAGCGTGTACTGCTGGATCTTCATTGCGCTGATCGTAGTAGTCATTCTCGGCATTCTTCGTGGCAAGATGAAGGAAACAAAAGCCGCTAACCTGAAACCGTAAACGGAGGTAAACACATGGCATATAATATTATTTTCTATTTCAGTGACCAGCAACGCTGGGACACCTGCGGCTGTTTTGGTCAGCCGTTGAATATCACGCCCAATCTGGACGAGCTGGCAGCAGAAGGCGTGAAGTTTGACAATGCCTTTTCGCCTCAGCCGGTGTGCGGCCCCTGCCGTGCTCTGTTCCAGACCGGCAAATATCCCACCGAGACCGGCTGCTTCCGCAACAATCTGATGCTGCCCTCCAACGTCAAGACTCTGGGCGAGTACATGGAAAAGGATGCCGGCTACGAGACCGCCTACATCGGCAAGTGGCATCTGGCCTCGGACGGCGAACTGGAAAAGAAACCGACCATCGACCACACGATCACTGCTGTTCCTCTGGAACTGCGTGGCGGCTACACCGGCTACTGGCGCGCTTCGGACGTGCTGGAGTTCACCTCTCACGGCTACGACGGCTATGTGTTCGACGAGAACAACAACCGTATCGACTTCAAAGGCTACCGCGCCGACTGCATCAACCAGTTTGCACTGGACTACCTCGACCAGTACACCGGCGAGAAGCCTTTCTTTATGACTGTATCTCAGATCGAGCCGCACCACCAGAACGACCACAACCACTACGAAGGTCCCATCGGTTCCCGGAAGCGATTTGCAAATTTTGTTCTGCCGGAGGACCTGAAGGCTCTGGGCGGCAATGCAGCGGAAGAATACCCGGATTATCTGGGTCAGTGTGCCAGCCTCGACGAGAACCTCGGCAGGCTGGTGGCGAAGCTGAAGGAAAAAGGCTTATATGACAATACGGTCATCCTCTACGCCTCCGATCATGGTTCTCATTTCAAGACCCGCAACCGTGATGCTCATCTGAACGGCTACGACGACTACAAGCGCTCCTGCCACGACGGCTGCCTGCACGTTCCGCTGGTCATTTGCGGCGGTCCGTTCTCGGGCGGCAAGGAGATCACCGACCTGGTCAGTACCGAAAGCATCCCGAAAACTCTGCTGGCTCTGGCAGGCGTGGATGTCGGTGACAAGATGATCGGTGAAAATCTGCTTGACGTTGTGGAAAAGAAAAACCATAATAGAGTCAATGAGGTCTACGCACAGATTTCGGAGAGCCGCTGCGGACGCTGCATCCGCACGGAAAATTACATGTATTCGGTCTATGCCCCCGGCATCAACGGCGGCGAAGCTGCGGCATCCGATGTTTATGCAGACGACTTCCTTTACGATATGCAGAAGGACCCGTGGCAGCTGAACAATGTTGTTGCAGACCCTGCATACGCCAACGTCAAGGCGGAGCTTCGTGAGCGCTTGCTGAACTGGATTCAGCACGCCGAAGGTACCCGCCCCACCATCACCGACTGAAAAGGAGCGTTTGCCCATGCTCTCGGCTGTCGAGAAAAAATCCGATCAAGTATATCGCTGGCTTCTGGCATATATTGACGAAAACAAATTTTCCGGGAACCAGCGTCTGCCTTCGGAAAATGCGCTCTGCCGGAAGCTGGGTGTCAGCCGAGAAACGATACGGGTTGCCATTGACCGACTGGTGAATGAAGGGATCGTGTATAAGATCAAAGGGAGCGGGACCTATTTTCACCGGGAAAAAGTAATGACACGAGACTTGAACACGGAGGGTGCTCTTTACAAGATCGGCCTTATTCTACAGGGTCAGGACACCAGTGCAAATTCCGGGTTGATCGAGGGCGTGCGCAGCGTCTTGACGCAGGAACGGGTAGATCTGCATGTATTTCTGACCGACAACAAGTTCTGCAACGAGCGCCGCTGTCTGGAGACTGTGGTACATCAGAATTTTCACGGTTTCATCGTGGATGGTGTCAAATCGAGCATCCTCAGCCCGAATCTTGACTGCTACAAGGAGCTTTATCGGCGCAAGATCCCGGTGATATTCTACAACAACTTCTATCGGAACCTACGCTGTCCCCGTGTGACCATCAATGATATTGAATGTGCACATCAGTTGATCGGGCGTCTGATCGATGCCGGTCACAGCAATATCGCCGGGATATTCGTGTACGATAACTATCAAAGTGTCGAAAAGTTTCAGGGCATGGCGGAGGCGATGCGAAGTCGCGGTTTGGATCTGAACGATGATTACATCAAGTGGTGTATCTCCAACGAAGCTCATAACGAACGCTATGTCCGCTCCATTGAAAGATTTCTGAAGAGCATCCCTAAATGCACCGCTATCGTCTGCTGCAACTATATCATCTATCGGCTGGTGATGAAGACTTTACAAAAAATGGGTAAGACCGTGCCAGAAGATTACTCGCTGGTCTGTTTTGATTATTCTGAGGAGACTTATCGGCAGGAAGATGTTACCTGCTCCGTGGAGCAGGGCTTCGAAATGGGGCGTCAGCTCGCACTGCGGCTTATGGAGATGATCTCCACCGGCGAATGCGACGACCGAAACTACACCTATGTCATGAAGCCCATTCTCTACGATGGTCATTCCATCTGGAAGATCACAAAGGTAAAATAAAAGTTCTCCCGGAGGCAGTCCTGCTCTCCGGGAGAATCTCTTTATCGGTTTTGTTGTGCCAGAAAGCGTGCAGCAGTCTGCAGGCGAGGAAGCGCATAGGCAAAGAATTGACGATATGCCGTGCAGAAACGATTGTTCCCGGCGGCATCCCAGTCGCGTTTGCATCCGCCCCGGCAGAGCGGCTGATACGCGCAGGCTGCACATTCCGCCGGGCGTTTTCGCCCCTGTTTCAAAAACATCCGGCTTACGGGCGAGTCCAGTGCATCTTCGACGGTACAGTGGCTCAGATCTCCCAGCTTCCACTCATCCAGAACATAAAAGTCACAGGGATAAAGGCTTCCATCGCCTTCCACTGTGAGATAATGTCCACAGGAGCCTGAGGAAGCGCAGGATGTAGGCGGCATTCCCAGCAGGATACGCAGGTAGTCTTCAAAATTGCGGACGCTGACATAATTGCCCCGTTGCAGCTGATCGTACCAGGCATCAAAGACGCCGCACAGAAAACGACCATAATGTTCCGGCATCAGAGAATATGCCTGCCCGCCAATCGTGTCAAGCGGGTCAAGGCAGGGAATGAACTGCAGATCGTGGCGTCCCAACTCGCAGAGGCTCTTGAAGGCTCGCTGCGGCTTTCTTGCCAGCTGTCCGGTCACAACACAGAGCAGGTTCGTTTCGACTCCATAGGCATCCAGCAATGCAATCGTGCTCGTCACCTTGTCCCATGTTCCCTGCCCAGCGGCGTCCATCCGGTACAGATCATGGTTCTCCCGCGTGCCGTCCAGAGAGACTCCCACGAGAAAAGAGTTCGTTTTGAAAAAAGAAGCCCATTCTTCGTCCAGACAGATCCCATTGGTCTGGATACTGTGGAACACGGAGATCTTGCGTTGCATGGAGCGTTCCGTTTCCAGAAAGAACCGAAAAAAATCAAGTCCGGCAAGGGTCGGTTCGCCGCCCTGAAACAGAAAATGGACGCTGCCGCCATCCTCTGTGGCGGCAAAGGCTTTTTCGATCAGTTCTTTTGCCATTTCGTGTGAAAGCAGTCCCATATTCTTGCACGCCCGGCTGTTGGAAACATCATCGTAAAAGCAGTACCGGCAGCGCAGATTGCACAGGCTGGACGCCGGCTTGACGAGAAATGTATTGTGTTTCATAGAGACTCCCTCCGCATTTCGCATTCCTTAAAACAAGGATACCGGAAAACACGATTTTTCGCAAGCATTAACAGGTAAAAGCTGTTCGAACTTGTAAGGATAATAAAGATAGCTATCCAAAAATCAAAAAGGAGAAGAAAACTTGTATGGTTAAAAACAAAACATCCTCTGCGCGGTCATCACGGCTTTGGAAGCTGTTTTTAAGTACATTGTACATCAGCAGCTTTACCTTTGGCGGCGGTTTTGTCATCGTGACCTTTATGAAGAAAAAATTTGTAGATGAGCTGCATTGGATCGATGAGCAGGAAATGCTGGACATGACCGCTTTGGCTCAGTCCTCGCCGGGTGCCATCGCAGTAAACGCCGCGATTTTGGTAGGCTGGCAGGTAGAAGGGCTTGTGGGAATGACCGTGGCAGTGTTGGGAACGATCATTCCCCCTATGATCATTCTTTCTGTCATTTCTGTGTTCTACAACGCCTTTGCCGCCAATCATTACATCGCTTTGCTGCTCAAGGGAATGCAAGCCGGCGTAGCGGCGGTCATTCTGGATGTGGTATTTGACCTCGGCGGCAAGGTGCTGAAGACCCGCTCGTGGGTGTATATTGCCCTGATGGCCGCAGCGTTTGTCGCCAATACAGTGTTTGATGTCAATGTGGTTGTGGTCATCCTCGCTGCAGCAGCCTTCGGTGTAGTACGGACATTGAACCAGTGGAAAAAAAGAGGTGCAAAATGATCTACTTACAGCTTTTTCTCAGCTTTTTGCAGGTAGGAATGTTCAGTGTAGGCGGCGGTTATGCTGCCATGCCCCTAATACAAAGTCAGGTGGTGGAACAGCACGGCTGGCTGACCATGCAGGAATTCACCGATCTCATTACGATAGCAGAAATGACCCCCGGTCCCATTGCGGTCAACTCAGCAACTTTTGTAGGTCTGCGTATTGCACAGGCTCCCGGAGCCATTATCGCAACTCTGGGCTGTATCACACCCGCCCTGTTCTTTGTTTCACTGCTGTCATACATCTACCGCAAATACAAGGATATTTCTCTGCTGCAAAGCGTTCTTGCCTGCCTGCGCCCGGTCATTGTAGCACTGATTTTTGGGGCAGGGCTTTCCATCCTGTCTATGGTGGTATTCGGAGGTAATGCAAAAGCATTTAGGAATGTAGATTGGATCGGTGTCAGCAGTTTTGCAGTTGCGTTCTTTGCGCTGCGCAAGCTCAGGTGGAACCCCATCCTGACCATGTGCTTGTGTGGTGTGGCGGGGCTTGGACTTCATGTTCTGTTCGGCGTATAACAATTGACGCCTGAAAGGACGCATTGTCGTGGCAAGCAGTACGTCTGTCTATACAAACGCCTATTTTGCGTTGCAAAATGCTTGTTGGGGATTGTAGTTGGTTCATGACGGTTCCAGCTTACAGCAAAAAATGAGATAGGCCCCCCTTTCTGGGAAGTCTATCTCATTTTTTTGTTGGGGCTATTTTGCAACAGCCCCTCTCCCCTTTTTTATAACAACCCCGCCTTACAGTTCGGGAGAAACGCTCAGTGCTTCAGTTCCAGCAGCGCATCGCCCTGCTTTACGGTGCCGCTGGCTTTGGCCGCGACAGCGGCATAGTCATCCGTATTGCAGACAATGAGCGGCGTGGTCACGGGATAGCCTTCGGCCTTAATGGCCTCCAGTTCAAAGCGGATCAACGGCTGGCCTTTCTTCACCTTGTCACCCTCGTTGACGAGGCAGGTAAAGTGCTTGCCGCCCAGCTTGACCGTATCGATGCCGATGTGCATCAGCAGTTCGGCACCGTCAGCCGTGGTCATGCCCACGGCATGGTGGGTCTCAAAGGTGGAGGAGATCTCACCGTCAGCAGGTGCCACCAGTTCACCATCGGTGGGCTCAATGGCAATGCCGTCCCCCAGTACACCGCTGGCAAAGGCTTCATCCTTCACATCGGCCAGCGGGACGACGGTGCCGTTCAGGCAGGCAGACAGCACGGTATCCTTTGCTGCGGGGGCCGCCGGGGCGGGTGCTGCGGTCGCCGCCGGGGTCTTAGGTGCATTTTCCAGATAATCTTCCAGCTTTGCCTTGATGACGGCCACCTTGGGGCCGTACACCACCTGCACACCGTTGCCCTTGCAGATCACGCCGGAGGCACCGGAGGCCTTGAGCACATCCTGCCGGACCAGCGCCGCGTCCTTGACGGTGCAGCGCAGGCGGGTGGCACAGCAGTCCACATCGGACAGATTAGCGGTGCCGCCCAGACCTTCTACGATCAGGGCGCTGACCGGGTCATCCCCTGCGGGGGCGGTGCTGCCGGAAGCGGCGCTGCGGGCGTTCACGTCCGCACGGGTGTACAGCTTGACTTCCTCGGCATCATCGCGGCCCGGGGTCTTGTAGTCAAACTTGGAGATCATAAAGCGGAAAATGATGTAGTACAGTACAAAGTACACCGCACCGACCACGACCACCCACACCCAGTGGGTCTTGGCGTTGCCCTGCATCACACCGAACAGCACCAGGTCGATGAGACCGCCGGAGAAGGTCATGCCCACGCCCACATTCAGAATGTGCATCAGCATGAAGGACAGGCCGGCCAGCACGCAGTGCACCGCGTACATGGGCAGTGCCACAAAGATAAAGGTAAATTCCAGCGGCTCGGTGATGCCGGTGAGGAAAGCCGTCAACGCAGCAGACAGCAGCAGGCCGCCTGCCGCCTTTTTCTTTTCCGGCTTGGCGCACTGGTACATCGCCAGCGCCGCGCCGGGCAGACCGAACATCATAAAGGGGAACTTACCGGCCATGAAACGGGTAGCGCTGACCGAGAACACCGTGGTGGACTTGGAAGCCAGCTCGGCAAAGAAGATGTTCTGTGCGCCGGTCACGGTGACGCCATCGATGATGGCGGTGCCGCCCACAGCGGTCTGCCAGAACGGCATATAGAACACATGATGCAGTCCAAAGGGGATCAGCGCACGCTCCAGCAGGCCGTAAATAAAGGTGCCTGCGTAGCCGGAAGCCAGCACCAGTGCGCCCAGCGCGGCAATACCGCTCTGCACCACCGGCCAGATATAGAACATGGCAATGCCGACCACCAGATACACGATGGAGCTGACGATGGGCACGAAGCGGGTGCCGCCGAAGAAGGCCAGCACCTGCGGCAGCTCGATCTTATAGAACTTGTTGTGCAGCGCCGCCACGCCCAGACCGACCACGATGCCGCCGAACACACCCATTTGCAGGGTCGTGATGCCCAGCATGGTGGTGGTGGAGTTGGCGGGCATTGCTTCTACGCCGCCTGCCGCATTGATCATGGCCTGAATGGCTGTATTCATAATGATATAGGCCACTGCGCCGGACAGGGCGGCCACCTCTTTTTCCTTGCGGGCCATGCCGATGGCCACGCCCATGGCGAACAGCAGAGCCAGATTGTTGAACACGGCACTGCCGGTCTGGCTCATCACGTCCAGAATGGTGTAGATCAGGGTACCGGGGTGGATGACGCTGTTCAGGCCATAGGCCGCCAGCATGGTTTCGTTGGTGAACGAGCTGCCGATACCCAGCAGCAGGCCCGCTACAGGCAGCAGTGCAATGGGCAGCATAAAGCTGCGTCCCACACGCTGCAGCACGCCAAAGATCTTGTCTTTCATCTTCAATTCTCCTTTTTCCAAATTCGTATCCAGCAAATATATCCACCCGCAGGCGCGGCCTGCGGAGAATCAGAGGTACGGCGGTGCGGCAGGCGGGCGGCTTACTTTCCCATCCGGATGCGCTTCAGGTGAATGGTAAGGAACACCCGTTCCTCGTCCGAGAGCTCCTTGTGCCAGATGTTGCGGACATACTCCGCAATGCAGCAGGCGCATTTGTAGTGTTCGCTGCAATTACGGGTGGTCAGGGCGCGGAACACTTCGTCGTGGGTATCGTTTTCCCGCTCCTGTTTTCCTTGAAATACGCGCTGCGCAAAAAAGCGCAAATGCACTGTAAAGCGGCTGAAATCCAGTGCATCCCGGTCAAAACAGCAGTTGTAAAAGTATTCCGCTCCCTGCACGCAGCTATCCACAAAGCGGGTGACATCGTTCACCACGCTCATGGTGGTGTTGGGTCCTGCGTTGACGATGTGCAGCGCAATGAAGCCACCCTCGTCGTCCGAAAGGTCTGCACGGCAGGGCTGGTCATGCGGCAGCTGCGCTCCACGGTTTCGGCCTCGATTTTATAGCCCGGCTTAACGCCAAAGCCCAGACCGCGCCCGGTGACGATCCGCTCACAGCCCGTGGGGTCTACCACGCGCAAAATGTTGTTGTTGATCGGTTTTTTGACGGTATATTGCATTGTTTCTCCGCCTCAGGTTGAAAAAAAGCAATAAAAAAGACCATCCTCGACACAGCAAACATCCCGAAGGCTGAAACACACTTTCGGCTTATGCTATGCAGAGTTGGTCTAGCCCGCCAAACGGTAACAATCCAACGACGCTGCTCACGTACAATTTTCTTTTTGTAAGGCACAAACAAATCAAGCACTCGAAGAACAATTTATTTTATTTTATATTACAATACCATATTCCTTGTGGAGTGTCAAGAAGGAAACGGGCTTCTTTTTCACTTTGTTAACTTTGTCCAAACTCGGGTGATCTTCTACAGCAGATTGACAAGTAAGAATCTTCCTTTTTTGCTTTAAATGTTGATGGATTTCATAAATACGTTCCGTTTGTTTTCATCAAACGAAAGCCCTATACTAGGTGCAACGGCATGGGAGACCTTTGGTCGTCTGGATGTGGTCATTGCCAACGCCGGTGTCATCAACTTTGGCTATACCCGGGAGCCGACCGATGCACAGGTGGAAAAGGTCATCAACATCGACCTGATCGGCAAGGACTTCAAGAACTGGCAGGAAATGTATAAGGTGGTGTGGACAGTTACGACACGCTTGCCCAACTCTTCCCAGCCTTCCTCGGTTTTTGGGTAATGCACCCCCACTTCCATGGGGTCACTCTTTCGCATGGCTCACTCACCTCCGGTCACATCGCTATCACCTCATTCTTACGGGTCACGGATTGTCCGCCATTCGCCGCGGTTCCCGGTGAGAACGTTCAACGCCAGGCTGACCAGCAACGCCATATCGATGCGAAGCATCTCGGTCTTGGCAGCGCAGCCCATAAAACGTTCCATGCGGGATTTATCGATCGTAAAAATCTGTTCCAGAAGAATCATGGACGGTTCTTCAAAAGGCCGCAACGGTTCAGTATGCCAAAACCCGCCCAGTCTTTGAGCAGTATAAGGCGACGAAGTACAGCCGGAAATTCCTTGCGGAGCATGAGGCCGACCTTGAACTGTACCGGGCTGCACAAGCGGAAATGCGCTCTCTGCTGGGCGGGGCAAAGCTCCCCAAAATGGATGTGCTGAAGGAAGAAGGCCGTAAGCTCACAGCAAAGAAAAAACAGCTCTATGGAGAATACCAGAAGGCACGACGGGATATGCAGGAGATCGTCACGATCAAGGCGAACATTGACACTCTGATGGGCTACACCGAGCCGGGCAGAAAGCATGAAAAGGAGCGTTGAGATTATGAAAACAAGGAGCAAAGCGACGCTGACACTTCGGGCCATGTTGGCCCGAAGATACGGGTTTGGGGCGAGCCCCAACAAGCCGCCTTTGTGCCACTTGTGGCCACAGAGGCATTGCTTGCCACTTAGCGACAGCCCCTAAAATGGCGCAAAAAAACAGAGGCCCTTATTCTGGAACCTCCGTTTCTCTGGCTTTCTTAATGCCCTCGGCTGTGGCTTCTATTACAACAAGCTCTTTTTCATTCATAGAATTTAGGAGCACATCAATGTGCTTTCTGCAAGAGCTTGACCTTGCCCCTCCGTCCGCATGAATAAACTGGTCAACTGAAACGTCAAACATAGTAATGAGTTTAACAAAAAGGTCGAAGCTGGGATACTGACCTTTGTTCTCAATATTCATAATGGTACGGGAGTCACGGTCTACTAATTCCGCAACATAGGCTTGTGTCCAGCCCTTTTCTTCTCTGGCTCGTTTGAGAGCCGCCCCGAGGCCGTGAAAGTCAAACCTTCTTTCATTTTGGTTCATTCTCATATCACCCTATATCATTGTACATTTCTGGTTGAATTATGAGAATGTACTACAATTTGATGTAAGATGATATTTTATTTCGTGTAGTGCTAATATAAAGGCATCCTTGTGAAGAATTTTAATGCATGATACAGTAGGAGTGTCTGAGGGCTCGAAATTAAAAATGGCTTTGACTTTGCCCTTACGGAAAGGTTTATACTTTATCTCAAGAAAAGAAGGTGAGAGATTAAATGTTATCAATAGGTGAGTTTTCACGGATTTGTGAGGTAACGCCAAAAACACTACGGTATTACGAGGAAATAGGACTACTCTATCCCGAAGAAATCAGTTTGGAAAATGGGTATAGATATTATTCTATTAAGCAATTAGAAAAAATGTTGCTTATCAATAGGCTTAAGTCCTATAAACTTTCTTTAGAGGAAATCAAAGTAATTACAGGAGCAATGGGGGTATCATCAGATAATCAGATACTCTCTGCTCTGCTCCGACAAAAAGGTTTGTTGTTAAATCAAATCGAAAAAATTAGCGACATCATTCGCCAAATTGATTTTGATATTCAGCAAATTAAAGTGGGTAAATCAATTATGAGCTACCTGCTTGATATTGATGTAAGACTTGTTGAATATCCTCAACAAAATATTCTCTATTTGCGTAGAAAACTTACGCATGAAGAGTGCCTAAATGGATATAGTCAATTTTTTTGTAAGCTGTATCAAAAGATAGCAACTGAAAAATTAACAGTTATGGGGCCTGCAATTACTATATATCATAACCCAAGTTGTGATCCCTTTGAATTTGAAATTGAATTTGCTGTTCCGATCAAAGAAGTGGTTACTGGAACAAGAGACTTTCAAAATGGCTTGTGTGTAAAATCAACTCTGAATGGTTCCTACGCAAACATTACATCTATTTATGCGCGCCAGCAAGAGTGGGCTGAGTCAAATGGATATGATTTTATCAGGTCACCATTTGAGCTCTATATTACTGAGCCTAATGCTACTAATACACCCGATGACTATATTACAGAAATCTATTGCCCTGTAATAAAAAGGAGATAAAATGATAGACAAAAAACTTACAAGCAATCTTCACACCATCATTCTAAATGAATATGAAAATACAGAAGGCATTGTTATTCTGGAAGCTGGACAAATCGTTTTTGAAGAATACTTCGGTAACTCAAATAGCAAGAGTAAGATCCATATCGCATCAGTAACTAAAAGTATTCTATCTGCATTGATAGGCATTGCGATTGAAAAGGGATATATTAAATCGACAGAGGAAACTGTAATGGGGTATTTTCCCGAATACACCTCCATTTCTTCTAATGGTGTGAGGGAAAAAGTAACTATCCAAAATTTATTAACAATGACTGCTCCGTATTCTTTTAATGACTGGAGCGAGCCACTGGAGGCGTTCTGTACATCCCCCGACTGGATTGAATTTGCATTACAAGAAATGGGACAGAATGGTGAAATAGGAACCTTCAAATATTCTACTGCTAGCGCTCATTTGTTATCAGCGATATTAACCCGTGTTACGGGAACAAGTACAAGAGAGTTCGCCAACAAATTTCTTTTTACTCAAATTGGAATAGATAGTATTAACGAATATCCTATGAGTTCTTACGGATATGATGATTTATTCGGGAAAAGAGTCAAAGGCTGGGTTCATGACCCAAACAATATTACTACTGGCGGATGGGGACTTACATTGACTGTGCGTGAAATGGCCCGATTTGGACAGTTATATCTGAATAACGGTTTTTGGAATGGAAAACAAATCATTCCGCAAGATTGGATAGCTAAATCGATCTCGCCTAATCTCAATCATTACGGATATATGTGGTGGCTGTTTGAAAATCACGGACTTGATGCCTTTGCAGCTATGGGGGATGGTGGTAACACAATTTGTTGCGTCCCGCAGAAAAAACTTGTTGTTGCAATAGCATCACATTTCATTCCAAATCCGAAAGATAGGTGGCTGTTAGTCAAAGATCATATTCTCCCAGCTATTCGTTAAAATTAACTCGCCATATAGAACGGTAATAAAAAAAACCGTTGTTATGGCGACTGGATATTCACGCGCCAAAACAAAATACAGTAGCCCTACGGCGGTTTTGAAATAACAATTTCAAGCCGCCGTTTTCTTTTTGAAAAATGAGAATACGGAGGGTGTGTTAAAGTCGCCCTTTTTTAAGGATACGGCGGTGTCCAGGAGGTATCGCCGTGTCTATTTTTGTCTTTTTTCACAGTACCCATGACCTGCACCAGTTAAAAAAAGCATAGCTCCTCCTCCGGGCAAGTATAACATTGCATCGGCATTATCGTTCCATGTAATTCAGTATAATAATGGCTGTTCTTGGCGCGCCAGTTTTCCCTCACGGAAATCTGGCGTTTTTTGTTGCCATTTTTTCGGAGATGACCTGGTTGTCTGCCGGTGTCGGTCTCCGCCTCCATTCGATTCACCCGTCAATCACCCGTGAATCGAAATGGAAGTACATAATGAAGAAAATTAACCTTCGGGAACTTTATCCTGATGTTTATACAACAGACTTTTTTATAGATGTGACAGAGGAAGTAATGGAGACTATTCGAGTAGCTGAACGTGCGGAGGCTGCGTATGAGCGAAAGATGTATCGCTACAAGGCCCAGTATTCTCTGGATTGCGAGAATGGCATTGAAAATGCAGTGCTGTTGAAGCCGCAAACGCCGGAGATGGTTCTGGAGGAAAAACAGTTTCAGGAGCAGGTCTATGCCGCTGTGATGAAGCTGCCGGAGAAACAGGCAAAGCGAATTTATGCCCGATACTATCTGGGAATGACGGTAAATGAAATTACCGAAGTAGAAGGTGTAGACCCAAGCCGTGTCCGAGACAGTATCCGCCGTGGTCTGAAGCAGCTGGCAAAGTATTTTTAGGGTAGAATAACAGAGGGCGCAAGGTCTCAAAGTGCTTCTGCATAAGACCTTGCGCCCTACCTATTGTAGTAGCCTTAGAGGTGTATTTTGTAAAGCTATCTTTGAGTGAAGAAACATGATCTTTATCAAGAAAATTTGTCGGCTCATCTAATAGCAATACATCTGGTTTTTCAAGCAGTAGCTTTGCCAAAATCACTTTTCCTCTCTGGCTCGTTTGAGAGCCGCCCCGAGCCCATGAAAGTCAAACCTTCTTTCATCTTGGTTCATTCTCATATCACCCTATATCATTGTACATTTTGGGTTGGATTATGAGAATGTAATGAAATTTGCTGTTAGGTAGTATTTCATTTCCGCGGCCGACATATTGACAAATTAAACATGCAAGGTTATAATGTACTTGTACTATAAGTACATTATAACACAAAGGAGGGGCGTTGTGGAAATCATCATAAGCAGCAACACGAGCAAGCCAATTTATGAGCAGATAACTTCACAGATAAAGGCTATGATTATGAGTGGTGAACTGAAAACTGGCGATCCGATTCCCTCTATGCGGGCGTTGGCAAAGTCCATTCATGTGAGTGTCATTACCGTTCAAAAAGCATACGAAGATTTGCAAAGGGACGGTTTTATTGAAACTACGGTAGGACGAGGAAGTTTTGTATCGGCTCAAAACAAAGACTTTTATCAGGAAGAACAGCAGAGATTGGCCGAAGAACATTTGCAAGAAGCTGCTGATATTGGGCGGACAAGTGGAATATCGTTAGAAAAGCTGGTTGAATTGCTAACGATGTTTTATCAGGAGGAGGATTAACTATGGATGCAATTTTGCAAGTCGATAACTTGACAAAGCAGTACACGGATTTTAAGTTAGACCATGTTTCTTTTTCGGTGCCAAAAGGAACGATCATGGGATTGATTGGCGAAAATGGAGCTGGAAAAAGCACAACCATCAATGCCATTCTTGACCTGATCCGTAAGGACGATGGTACTGTCACTTTTTGGGGGCAAGAATTGTCGTCCTCTAAACAGCTCAAAGAGGACATTGGCGTTGTCTTTGACGGTATCAATTTCTATGAAACTCTTACACCGGCCAAAGTGGGAAAAATTGCTGGTGCTGCCTACAAACAATGGGACGAGCATTTGTTTCAAGACTATCTGAAACGCTTTCAGCTTCCTACGGATAAAGAGATTAAATCTTTGTCCAAGGGAATGAAAATGAAGCTGTGCATTGCCGTTGCCCTTTCCCATAAGCCTAAACTGCTGATTTTGGATGAAGCGACAAGTGGCCTCGATCCTGTGATGCGGGATGATATTCTTGATGTATTTCTTGACTTTGTTCAAGATGAAAACCATTCTATTTTGATGTCCTCGCATATCACAACGGATCTGGAAAAAGTAGCAGACTATATTACTTTTATTCATCAGGGCAAAGTTCTTTTTTGCAAAACAAAAGATGAACTTCGTTACCGTTATGGTATTGTCCGTTGCGGTGCTGTCTTGTTCGACCAGCTCGACAAAGAAGAAGTTTTGACCTACCGTAAGGACGACTATCAATGGAATGTGCTGGTGGCGGACAAGGAAAAGGTCAGAAAAAAATATAAAAATGCCGTAGTGGATGATGCCACCATTGATGATATTCTGCTGTTGTATGTGAAAGGAGAGCAAGCAAAATGAAAAGCCTTGTTCTAAAAGATTTATTCAATATCGGCCATAATGCAAAATCCATGCTGTTTATCCTTGTGGCCTTTGCAGCCGCTTTTATCCCGTTTTCTGGTGTTGAAGGCTATATCTTCGAGTGCGCCATCCTGTGCAGCATGATGATTGTAACAACTTTCTCTTTTGACGATAATTCAAAGTGGACACGATATGCCATGATTATGCCAGTTTCCAAGAAAGAATTAGTGGGCGGAAAATTTATTGTACTGGCTATTTTCTGCGCTGTTGGCAGTCTTTTTGGACTGGTTGTTGGTTCTATCGGCGGCCTTATCACAAATAAAATCACGCTTGACCTTGTAGGGATTGGAGAACTTTTATTTTTGGCTTTGATTTCATGGGTAATCGCTTTAATCTTTGGTAGTATGTCGATTCCCCTTGTATTTAAGTTTGGAGCAGAAAGAGGCCGTGTCCTGTTAGTGGTGTCTTTCCTTATTCCGGCAGGGATTTGTTTTGGAATATATCAACTCCTTACCACATTAGGAATTGAACTGACCGATCAGCTTGTGTTTATTCTTCTCTGTTGCTCTCCGCTTCTGGCATTAGCGTGGTGCTATGTGATGTATCAAATCAGTTATCGTATTTTTGCAAAGCAAGAACTTTGATCTTCTTGAATGGTTAGGAGGTATCTATATGGAAAATAAGAGATTTGAAATTACGGAAACCGCTGGTAGTGTAAAGGGGTTTTATGAGGTGGGCGCGGTGGTAAACACCTCAAACCCGATGCGCCTGCCCAGCGTAGAAGGGGTGCCGTATTCAGACAGTGTTTTCACAAATACCAGCAGCGCACCGATGGCATAGTTGCCGGAGAGCAGCGGCAGAAAGATCTTGCGCATCCGGGCACCGAATCCTGCGCCGAACACTGCACCTGCCTCTTCCAGACTGGAGGGAATGTTCAGCATGGCGTTTTTGAGCATGGTGAGCATGAACGGAAAAATGTGCAGGCTCATCACCAGCACCAAACCGCCCAGTGTGAAGAAGATCTTTTCGCATCCGGCGGCTGCGGGGACCAGCTGCTGCAAAAGCCCCTTTTTCTGCATAAATAAGATCCAGCCCATGGAGGCAATGTAGGGCGGTGTCATGAACGGGATTATAAAAAGGATGTCAAAAACACGGCAGCGGGCGAATTTTGTCCGGGTGCATCCTATTCCAGCACAGTGATCGTCACGCAGCGGAGCAGTTCCACGCGGCCGGCATCCATGTTGAAATGGCAGGCTCTTGCATCGTACTTCATGTCGGATCATTTTTGTTTGGTCCGAGTGTAATTATAGGATTTCAGAAAACGCAGATATATCAACGGTTTGCTGGCAGTCGGCAAGAGGGATTTATTCTAAAAATTCAAAATGACGAGAACAACGCCGCCCAACAGGCCAACGGGCGGCGTTTTCATATATAAAACCACGAAGGGAGGTCACTTCCACCCGGCCAGTTTACTAACTGGCTTTTTTCATGCCATGAAAAGGAGGTTTGCAAATGGCAGATGAAACGCCCTTTGGCCTATCTGACCGCCGCATGGAGCGGTGAGCCGGATATTGATATGGAGCTGGCGGCCCACTACTGCCGTCTTGCCTATGAGGCGGGCTTTTCCCCCCTCTGCCCGCTTTTGTATCTGCCGCTGTTCTTGAATGACAGCGTTCCCGAGGAATATAAGGCCGGGATTGATATGCGCCGGGAAAACTGCGATGCCCCGGAGCGCAATCCAACTGGATGCCGGAAAGCGAAGGTTGAACATGAACTTTGACCACGAAGAATTGACCCTGATGATGCTCTACAACACCGGCACCCGGCTGGGGCTTATCCACGAGTTGCGGCTCATGCAGTGTTACCTGATGCCCGATGAAAAAGTATTTTGTTCTTCCAAAAGATATGCTATAATCAAATCAGACAAAATTCCTCTCTTCAAGCGATTTCTCCGCAATTTTCCTGTGGCTCTGCTCATATCAAAAATAAGGGACCGATTTTTAATTGTCAGAACGGAGGAACCATTATGGCAATCTTTGAAAAGACCATCCGAAACAAAAACTTTGACAAGCTGCTTCGGAAGCTGGAACAGGAGATCCCGGACAGCAGCTGGTCGGCCGATCTGGAAGCAGGCAGTGACTTCAAAGAGGGCGATGCCCGGTGCAGTGTCCGTGTATTTGAGCGGTACAGCATGATGGGCGGCAACCGCCTGAGTCTGACATTGACCATGTTCCAGAATGCGGACAGCCCGATCCGGCTGTCTGCCATCACCGCAGGAGGCAGTCAAGCGGTGTTCTTCAAGGTGAACACCCTCGGAGAAGAATCTTTTCTGGACGATGTAAAGGACCTGCTGGAAGAAATTTTGGAGGAATAAGATGTTTTACGCTGGATTTGATATGCTGTTCAGCATTCTGTTTCCCATCCTGTTCCTTGTGGTTTTGGGTATGATCCTATACACCATCATCGGAAATATCAGCACATGGAATAAAAACAACCATTCGCCGCGGCTGACTGTTCCGGCAACGGTTGTGGCAAAGCGAACGGAAGTTTCTCGCCACCATACAGACGATACGATGGCGCATACGTTCACGACCTATTATGTGACCTTTCAGGTAGAGAGCGGCGACCGCATGGAGCTTACCGTAAGTGGTTCGGACTACGGAATGCTTGTGGAGGGCGACATTGGAAAGCTGAGTTTTCAGGGCACCCGCTATCTTGGGTTTGAGCGGAACTGAACATCCCTGTTCAATTTGATAAATCGGAAGTTGTGGAGGTAATATGATCGTGAAAAAATTTCTTTCTTGGTTTTTGTATATCACCTGTATACTGACTTTAGTTGCGTGTGGAAAAAGAGCAGCGCCCATTACGCTACCTCAAGCCGACGAGATCACATCTATTAATATAACCATTGAAGAAAACACAGTAAATCATTCAGACAAAACTTGGATAAGTGAAGTAATCGCCGATATTTCCAGTTCTGAACCAACTAAGAAGGATAGTGTTCAAGACTTTCCACAAGTGGAAAGTTATATCAAGATTGACTTCCGGCTTGAGACAGGAACAAGCACTATCTTCGCGTATGAGGACAGGGGTAAGTACTATCTTGAACAGCCTTATCAAGGAATTTATAAAATTGATCGCAAACTGTTTGAAAGGTTAAAAGAAATTGAGTGATTAGAATTTGACAAAGGAGTGTGATTATATGGGTAAAGCGATTTTGGCAGCAATCGTTACATTGATTGTTGGTTATTTAGGTACGGTCGTAGGACTTGAACTTTTAGGTAATTGGGTTGAGTTTGGATTGCTCATTGCTATTGCAGTAATGGGTGCTTTTATCATCTACTTCAATGACAAGAAGTAAGACAAGTTCCAGTTTGTCGAACTGATAAAATCCCTTTAGGAACTAAAGGGCGCACTTCTATACTCTCCTATCTGGAGTATGTGCGTCCTGGGTCGCTTCACTCCCGGTCGGCAGAAGAAAACTGCCCGACCGGGAATGTTTCGTCACTTCGTTCCGTCAAGGTGGCTACACCCCCTTGCGCCGCTAAAGCGGCTATCCCCTGTGGACTTGCCGTCCGCAAACAGCATAAAATGCTGTTCGCCGCCAGCAAGTTTGAAGGCGAATAAAATGAATTTTATGGAACAAGCAAATCGGGATTTGGAGGGCAAAAAAATGGCAGTTTCAAACATAAAGGCAATATTTGAAAATGATATTCATAAAGTTTGGGATATTGTCTTTGCTGTTGATAAATATAGTTCATGGCGAAGTGATTTAAGCAAAACAGAAATCATTAATGAGAAACAATTTATTGAATATACGAAAGACGGATATGCAACTACATTTTCTATCACTGCTGTTGAGCCATATAGACGCTGGGAATTTGACATGGAAAATAGCAATATGGCAGGACATTGGATTGGTGTTTTTATGGCAAAGGGAAATAAAACACAAGTTGATTTTACAGAGAATGTGATGCCTAAAAAGTGGTTTATGAAGCCTTTTGTAAAATCCTATTTGAGGAAACAGCAAAAGCAATTTGTTTTGGATTTAAAAAAAGCATTGGAATAAAATTTCCCGTTTGTTGAACTGAACACAAAAACCGAATACTGAAAATCAGACCGTTGACTGGTCGCACTATGCGAAAAGTTGACGGTCCTTTTTTTATCCCCAAAATCTGAAGAAGGAGGCCAAAATGCCAAGCAAAACCGAAGAATATCTCGCCCTTGCCCAGCGCACGGCGAATGGCTTGACCCGGTACTGGGAAAGCTGGACGGACTATTTGACCACTGCATCCCGGCTGTACAAGTACACCTTTGCAGACCAGCTCATGATCTACGCCCAGCGGCCGGATGCCACCGCCTGCGCCGACTTTGGCATCTGGAACAACCGGATGAACCGCTATGTGCGCCGGGGTGCCAAGGGCATCGCCCTGCTGGACGAATCCAGCGGATTCCCGCGCCTGCACTACGTTTCGCCTCTGGATGCGCCTGTCCCGGAACAGATGAAGCATGCTTCTCTGGCAGAAGCCGCTTCTCACCTTATGCAAGTTCTCAACGACCCGGAGAGCATCACCGGGTAAAAAGCGTCCCGCCGGGACGCGCAGCCTGCATTGAAAAATGCAGATCAAAGGGGTTTGGGATGCTTCCCCAACAAGCATTTTGCAACGCAAAAAGTGTTTTTGTATAGACGAAAACATTGCTTGCTGGCACTGCGTACCGTAAAACTCCCGTTTCAATCTTCACGGGTGATTTCTCCGACATCAGATTCCATCGGTGCCGCACTTTGGTTTTCTGCTCTTTTCCTATACTGCGCTGGACTGATGCCATACTCCTTTTTGAAGACCCGGCTAAAATAAAGCTGGTTATCGTACCCCACGATCTCAGCGATTTCACCGACACTGTAATCGGTATTTTCCAGCAAGCTCTGTGCGTTGACCATCCGCAAGGAGAGAAGGTACTGCGCCGGACTTATCTTCATGTGCTGTTTGAAATTACGAATGAACCAGTTCGTACTGATATGCAGCGATTCGGCATACTGCGCCACGCTGATCTTCGTATTGTAGTTTTCGTTAAAATAAGAAACCGCCATCTCGATTTCTTCGGGGATCGTCACGGTATAGTTTTCGCCGTTCTGCTGCTGGCGGCTGACAAGTAGCAGAATGTTGTTGAACGACGAAGCGATGTAATCCTCATACCCGTATTCGCATTGCTGAAGTTCCCGAATAATTTTTCGGAACGACATCTTATATTCCGGCAGTGTTCCACTGTAAAAGACGTGCTGATTCAAAGAGATGCCATGGTACTCCAGAATGTTCTTAACGTCATAGCCAGTAAAATGAATCCAGAACACCTCCGGGTGATCTTCAACATAGTAAACGTACTTTTGAACCTCTTTGGGCTTGTAAAGAACCATGTGGCCGGAGTCAACGACTTCCTCGATTCCATTAAACCAGAAATGCGCCTTGCCCGATGCCACATATAAGATCTGATAGTCTCTGCGGCCCTTCTTCCAGTATGTCGGCAGCATGGGACGCTTTTTCAGGCGGTAGGTGCCGCAGCTTCCTACCACCAACGGTTTTGTGTAATCCTTGAAATCAAGACGAGAGTTGTTTAAGTAGCCAGAGTTGAAATACATCTCAATACCATCTTCTTTCTTAAAGACTTCGCCGGAATCGGAATGCGTTCTGTTTGATTTTCACAAACTGTGTGATTTTGTGCATACTTTGTTCCATTTTTTCAATATGATTTTGTCAATATAAATTTTATAATACTTTCAGACAAAACGCAAGAGAATTTGACATCTTGCCGAAAAAGCGTAAGCCTTGTAAAATCGAAGTAAATGAGGAGAATCGGAAAATGACGGAGAAACGCTATTTGAAATGGTACAACAAAGTCGGCTATGGTTCAGGTGATATTGCAGGCAACGTGGTATACGCATTCCTGTCATCCTTTGTAATGATCTATCTGACCAACACGGTTGGTTTGAACCCCGGCATTGTCGGCACCCTGATCGCAGTCTCCAAGCTGCTGGATGGTGTAACTGACATCTTCTTTGGCTCTTTGATCGACAAAACGCACTCTAAGATGGGCAAGGCTCGTCCGTGGATGCTGTACGGCTACATCGGCTGCGCCATCACGCTGGTGGCTATTTTTGCAATTCCCGCGAATCTCGGTCAGTTTGCACAGTACGCATGGTTCCTGATTGCGTACACACTGCTGAACGCCGTGTTCTACACCGCCAACAACATTGCTTACTCTGCCCTGACTGCTCTTGTTACGAAGAACAGCGCAGAGCAGGTCGAGATGGGTTCTTACCGCTTCATGTTCGCCTTTGCCACCAGCCTGCTCATCCAGTCCATCACGCTGGGTGCTGTTATGGCATTGGGCGGTGGTGCTGCCGGTTGGCGCACTGTTGCAATCATTTACGCCATCACCGGTCTGCTTGTCAACACCCTCTCCGTTTTCTCCGTGAAGGAACTGCCGGAAGGCGAATTGGTGGATACCACCGACAAAAAGGAAATCGAGCAGGATGAAAAGTATAATCTGGTTCAGGCGGCAAAGCTGCTTGCTGGTAACAAATATTATATGATGATTTGCGGCACCTACATTTTGCAGCAGATCTACGGTGCCATGATCAGCATGGGCACCTACTATGCAACCTACATCCTTGGCAACCAGAATCTGTTCGGTGTATTCTCTTGGGCAGTCAACATTCCTCTGATCATCGCACTGGTGTTCACCCCGACCTTGGTTGCAAAGTGGAATGGAATGTATAAGCTGAATGTAATGAGCTATACTCTGGCAACGATTTCTCGTGCACTGGTTGCTGCAGCCGGTTACATGGGCAGCGGCAATGTGACCTTGATGCTGCTCTTTACCGCAATCGCTGCTCTGGGTCAGGGTCCTTGGCAGGGCGACATGAACGCCGTGATCGCAGCCTGCTCCGAGTACACTTGGCTGACGAAGCACAAGCGTGTGGACGGAACGATGTACTCCTGCACTTCTCTGGGCGTAAAACTTGGCGGCGGTCTTGGCACCGCAATCACCGGCTGGCTGCTGGCAGCAAGCCACTTTGACAGCAGTCTGGCCGTTCAGCCCGAATCCTGCATCTCGATGCTGAAGATCATGTATCTTGTGATTCCCTTCGCTCTGGATGCAATCATCACCTTCATTCTGTCTCGTCTGAAAGTTGAAGAAGTAAACGAACAGCTTCGTGCAGCAATGGATAATTGAGAGCAGTTCCTGCTCTCTCGACCCATAAGACACCAAGACCCACACGATTGTGTCGTGTGGGTCTTGGTGTTGCCTTGGAAGAAGCCCCGCCGAAGAACATCTGCCTGCCGTTATACAAGCGAGGGAATGTATGAAAAAGAAGAAACCCATCTCTGAGGAGCAGCATTATCTCTGTGAAATCGGAAAATTCTTATTCCAACCTGGGTATACTCCTGTTGTGTCCGACATGAAGAAAATCGTTCAGAAAACTGCCGCATTGTCTTTCCCCAAATGGGCGTTAGCCGTATGGGATATGGATACCGCAACATTATATATGGTCAAATACGACAGAAATCATTGATTTTCTTTGTCTATCTGTGATACCATTCGTTACGAGACCAACGGCGTTGCTCTCTTCGCCTATGGTGGAGACTCCGGCACTTAAAGAAATTTTCCAAAAAACACAACGAGGTGACTATTTTTGAAACGTCGAACTTTTCTTGTCTGCACCGCCGCACTTTTTTGCGGTGCATTTCTGGCAGGGGGCTGCACTCAAAAAACTTCTCAGCCCGTCCTTCAGCAAATCGAATACTCCAATTTGGCAGATTCGGATACACAGGCTCTTCTTTCCAAACTTTTGCAGGATGCCGGCGTATCCGACCTGCGGATACAGACCTTCTTGGATCATGTGCAAAAGTTCAACAATGCTGTGGACCCAGCATGGCTCACCACAGGGTTTGAAAATGCCAAGCCTTCGGATCTGAAATACGATCCTTACTCCATGCAGGACGCATGGACGGAAAAATATGACACCTTCCCCGGCTGGAACTGTCGGATTACCGCTTGTGGGCTGTTCGGTGATTTTATCACTGTCACGGGCAAGGCAGACCTTGACTCAGCCGAGGACACCCTGTTTATGGACTATGAAACACTGGATTCTGACCCGGAATCCCTTTGCGGCGACGAACGGCAAAAGTTTGATGCGCTGTTCGCCCCGGTTAAAACCACCAATACGACCGATATTCCTACCCATTTGAAAACGATTCAGCAGGAATGGAAGAAACGCGGTCTCTCCTTCGTGGACGATGATAAGATCCGTCTCGTCTCCGTGGTCCTGCACGATCAGTTCTCTGAAACGGACAATTCTCTTATGATCGGTCATGTCGGTGTTATGCTTCCCACATCGGATGCGGTATATTTCGTCGAAAAGGTCGCTTTTCAGGAGCCGTATCGCATGTTGAAGTTCAAAAATCGAACCGAGCTGAGCGATTATCTGATGCTGAAATACGATAACTCGTGGGGACAGGATACTGCCCATACCTTTATTATGGAAAATTCAGACCTGATGGACGGCTGGCGCATTCTTGAAAATCAGGAAAATGCAGGCTAAAAGCATCCAATTTGCTGAGAACCGTTCGGTCTGACAGCTCATTCGCCCTCTGATGCCAAAAAGACGCTGTAACCTCTCACCCAGAGGCGGCAGCGTCCTTTTTTATAAAGGAAAACATAGACACGGCGGCATCCTCCTATACGCCGCCGTGGATTTACACGGTGTTAGGTCGTCGTTGGTTTAGGATAAATGCAAAGAACCGGCGGCCCTGATTTTCTCAAAAGCCGTCGGTTCAAAATGGGCGCGTAAAATTACCTGCTCCAACCAACGGCTTTTTTATTTCCCCTTAGTCGGGGCAGGTTCTCATCATATACTGAAAAAAAGAACCGATAATCACAAGTGAATTCACCTTGTGCATTACCGGCTCTGCGTCTGTGCGTCTGGCTCTTGGATGATAGATAAATTTAGTTTTCTTACCGCAATCAGGGTTTCATGTTTGCATTTAGGACAATATAACGGAAAATTATCCAGTATTGTATCATTGCGAATTTTCAACCGCGTTTTGCTTCCACAAAAGGGACATAAAATCCATTCTATCTTCATCTTATCTTCCTCTGTGCTTAGTTTTCTTCTTTTACTACCGTATAGCAAGCTGACGTTTTTTCTTCGCCTCTTTACATTTCCGAATTGGACCTAACCTGTTTTTCAGTCATAGACAATTCCCGATGAAGGTGTAACGCCATAAATACAGTGATTACTACGGAAATCACATCTGCGATGGGTTGGGCATATAGGATTCCGTTCATTCCCCATACCATAGGCAGCAGCAAAATGACAGGAACAAAGCAGACACCTTGTCTGCATGCTCCCAAAAAGAAACCTGCCGCACCTTTACCCAAGGCAAGGAACAAAGAGGAGTAAACCGTGTAGAAACCAAAAAGAATGAATGTGATCCCATTTGCAAACAGTGATTTTTGACCCACTAAAATCATTTGAGTATCTCCCTCAGTAAATTGAGAGATAATCTGCGTAGAAAAAACAGCCATCACCAAACCTACGACTAAGCAGAAACTTGTAGACCAAATGATTGAGGTTTTGATTGCTTCGCGCAAGCGATCAAACTTCTTTGCCCCATAGCTGAATCCAGCAATAGGCTGGAACCCTTTCAGAAATCCAAAAACAACAAGCGTTCCCATAGAAGTAATTCGCGTAACCGCCCCCATGCCTGCAATGACCGAATCGCCATAATTGCTGGACGCGCGGTTAATTAGCGCAATCGAAAGACTTGTCAGCAGTTGGAACACTAAAGTGGGAACTCCAATTTTTAAAATTTCCGTCATCGTTTGCCTCGTAGGAGAAAGCTCTTTTATGCTGAACGTAAATACGCTTTTTTTGCGAAGAACATAGGTGAGATAAACAAGCGTGGATACCATTTGCGAAATTGCTGTGGCGATTGCTGCACCTTCTACTCCCATGTCCAAAATATAAATGAAAAGAGGGTCTAATCCGATGTTCAATACGGCTCCCAACAGCAAGGCACACATGGTCGTTTTTGCTGCACCCTCGCTACTTACAATGTTGTTCATTGTTACATTAAACACATTGAAAATACAGGACAGCACATAAATTCTTGCGTATGTCAAGGCATACGGCATAATTGTTTCCGTCGTGCCCAACATTCCCAAAATTGGTTTGAGGAAAATCGTAGAAAACAGAATGATAATGGCGCCAATCAGAATACTGCTATACAGTGCGGTGCTTGCCACTCTATTGGCGGTATCTTTATCTCCGCGCCCAAGCAGTCTTGACAGATAGGATGCGGCTCCGTTACCGAACATAAGCCCCAAACCAACCACGACTTGTCCCAAGGGGAACACGACGGAAATAGCACCCATTTGACTTTCGCCCAGACTGCCCACAAAATAGGCATCTACCAGATTATAGAGTGCATTGATCAACATCCCAATCATAATCGGTATGCCGAGTGCCATCAGAGCTTTGGGGATGGGCGCACTGCCCAAAAGCTCAAGTTTGTTGTTGCGTTCATTCATTGTTAAAACTCCTTTCGCTTCTTTAGATATAATTTATAGTAGTGTAGGTTATAGCACTACACCGTATAAATAATAGTACTATAATTTATAGTATATGTCAAGAGAAGAGAGGCAATTTATCTTGACAAAAAGTATAAAATACAATACTATATTTTATAGTGAATTTGACAGTGTTCTTTTATTCAGAAAACATAGCGAAAGGGCATGATTCCACATGGCAACCATAGATTTAATTGTGTTGGGAATATTGAAAAAGGAGCCAATGAGTGCCTACGATATTCAAAAGTTAGTAGAATATAGAAACATATCCAAATGGGTAAAAATCAGCACTCCATCCATTTATAAAAAAGCCATTCAGTTAGAAGAAAAAGGGCTAATCCGAGGCGAAATCGTAAAAGAAGGGAAAATGCCAGAAAAAGTGATTTATTCCCTGACGGATGCCGGAGAAGCAGAATTTGAACGGCTCATGTTTGAGATTTCTGAAAAACCTATTAACATTTTTCTAGACTTCAACGCAGTTATTGTGAATTTGGATTCCTTGCCACCTGAAAAACAAAAATCGTGTATAGCAGAAATTGAGGAAAATATTAGTACCTTAAAATCCTATCTGGAATATAATATACAGAAAAAAGAAAATGAACCCAGTATTCCCGCAACAGGTATGGCTGTTTTGCGTCAGCAGTATGTACTGGTGGATGCAATCCAAACATGGATTGCTTCATTAAAGGAGAATTAACAATTAATCATCATGCGAAAGACCAGAAACTTTGAGTGGCGCTGGTCTTTTATATATGAATTATAAACTTCAACCAACCTGCATATAGCAACATTCCAGGGGCAAAGTATGAATTATAAGGCCCATATCCCTCCAGCGTGAGGGAGAAGATATGGCGCACCACTTCGGCGGCTTCTTCGTCCAGACGCTGCAACCTCTCACCCAGAGGCGGCAGCGTCCTTTTTCATATCGAGATGGTTTGTTTGTAGGGGAACTCCGGGCTTATGACAGGGTAACGATGAACGTACCGGTTTATACCGAACCGCCATTAACGCATATTCCCATGACCACAACCATGAAGTATAATCGTAACCAGTTTCAGTTTATAACGAGTTTCTAGAATTTCTGGATTCTTATTGGGCGGTTCCACGAGAACAACAAACAATTACGCCAGCGCAGATGCGAGTGCTAAAGTGCGCTGAGATCTATATTTAACCCTTTTCTTCTGAAAGCAAATACAATTCATTATAGCTCAGTTGACTATATTGTACAATATGGATATAATATAATTAGAATTTTACTATTATGTATAGGTCACACAGGAGCAGGAGGTGCTTTTATGAATATCCGTCCATCTGCAGCGATTCGCCAGAACTACAATGAGATTGCTGATTTGTGCAGAGAAACCGCCGAGCCGATTTTTCTCACCAAGAACGGCGAGGGTGACTTGGTCGTCATGGACATCGAAACCTACAACCGCCGTGAAAAAATGCTGAAGCTCCGTGAGGAGCTGCTTTCCGTGGAAGAGGACCGGATGCATGGAAGCGAGGGCTATTCGGTTGATGAGGTCACTTCCATGATGCGCAGTGCGATCAAGGAGGCCGCCGGACATGGAGCAGCAAAATAAATATCGCGTGATCGTGTCAGCACGGACTGCTCAGATGCTGGTGTCCCATGCCGCATTTCTGGCACAGGCCAGCCCTGCGGCAGCAGAGCGGCTTACGGTCGAATTTGAAAAGGCCGCAAAATCTTTGGAGCAGATGCCGCAGCGCTGCCCGTGGCTCAAAGGCGAATACATTCCTAAAAATGCTTACCGATTCATCTTGTTTGAAAAACGCTATATGCTCATCTTCCAAATCGTAGATAATACGGTTTATGCAGATTATGTGGTAGATTGCAGACAGGATTACGGCTGGCTCGTCCGATAATCAACAAAGGCGGTGGCTTCCCTTATTGTGGGAGACCACCGCATAACATGAGACGATATGGGATTTCAAATCCTTTTGCAGTAGACTGTTCAATACATCGAAAAAATTGGAATGAAGTGTGCAAATGGTGCACAAGGAGTTTTTTCAAGAATTTGCTATGCCAGTTATAGATACAGCATGGTTTTTCGAGCAGCCGGGAAAATCGAAAAATGTACAGTAGCACTTGATCATCCACAAAATCTCATCGGGTATGTCGATTCTTCTAAGGGCGTTGTTTTGAATGAAAATGCAAACTACCAATGGTGGCATTCAACTCTTCAAGAAAAATGTTTCTGCTGCAAAGAACTTCTCACCTGTTTTAATATGCGCTGCAAAAAGAAAACTTTAATTGATGGTCTCGCAGATTCGACTTGCTCCAGTGTATCACTAAAAATCTACTAAGAGGGAAATGGTATGCTGTATTACATTAAGAAAACATGGAAAAATTCGTTTTTGACGATTCTGTGTCAAGTGATTTCATATAGTATTGAAGTTTTTGCGGCTCTTGCCTCCATGAAGATGCTGGATGGTCTATTGGCACAGGATACGCAGCTTTTCCTTTTTGGACTGGTTGCGCATTTGGGAGTTTGGGCAATCAGCTTTCTGGCATCTCATATGGAAACGGTTTTTCACTACCGAGCACAGCGTCAAATCAACGAGTTGGAACGAAAAGATATGGTTGAAATGCTTTTGAAAAAAAGCTATTCTGAATACCATGCAGAAGAAAGCGGATCTTATTTATCAGGATTCACGAATGACATAGCGCAAATGGAGCAGCTAGGCTGGGAGCCTCTTTTTGGTATGTTTGGTGTTCTGGCGCAGATTGTTTCCAGCTTGATTGCGCTTTTTTATCTTCATTGGAGTTTACTTGTCGTATCAATTATCTTTGGTATTCTGATGGTTCTTTTACCCCGAATTTTCAATCAGAAGCTGGAAAATGCCGGAAATATTTGCTCTAGGCTTCAGGCACAAGCAGTCAGCCAATTTAAGGAGCTTTTGGCGGGATACGATGTTCTTCGGTCTTTTGGAAAAAAAGAACGAATGGTTTGCGGAACAGAAACGGCAAATGAGCAAATGGAAACCCCAAGGTATCATTTGAAGGTGCTAAAAAGTGCTATTGGAAACGGAATGGGCTTTCTTAGCGTTGTTTTTCAAGTTTCGGTTCGCTTATTGGCCGGTATTTTGATTTTGATGGGAATCTTAAACCTTTCCGTTATGGTAAGTGTTTCAACGATTTGCTCCAATGTATATAACGGATTAAAGCAGCTAGTAAATCTTCAGCTATCATTGACTTCTGGAAAGCCTTATTTTGAAAAGCTGTCTAATCACAGAGATACCGTCTCGCATGACAATAAGAAAAGTCTACCGGCATTTTCACGTTCGATTTCCGTCGAGAATCTTTCGTTCAGCTATGGTAAGAAAACTGTTCTGAATCATGCTTCATTCAGTTTTGAAAAAGGAAAAAAGTATGCTTTGACAGGACCTTCTGGATGTGGAAAGAGTACTCTTCTGAAAATTTTACTGGGATGGCTCCCAGACTACACAGGATGCGTTTGTTTTGACGATATCGATATTCATACGGTTGCCACGGAGCAGCTTCAACAGCAGATGAGTTACATTGAGCAAAATGTATTCTTGTTCAATGCGTCTATCCGCGAAAACATTCTGTTGGGCGAAGATTTTACGGAAGAACAGTTAAGAAAAGCCATCCATGACAGCGCACTTGAAAATGATCTGATGTCTATGCCGAATGGGTTGGATACCCTCGTGGGCGAGGGAGGATGTAATATTTCAGGCGGTCAAAAACAACGAGTTGCGATTGCGCGTGCCTTAATTCATAATCGTTCTATCCTGCTGGTGGATGAAGGTACAAGCGCATTGGATGCACAGAACGCTGACCGTGTGGAAAAGAGCCTGCTAGCCAATCCAAACCTGACGCTGATCCTTATTAGTCACCACCTGACTCCGGAACGGAAGAAACAGTTTGATAAGGTCTATGAACTGAGTACAGCTTTGAACGCTTAGATAACAAAAACAGGGTGCGCCCACCCGGACGCCCCCTGCAAAAATCCACACGCGATAAGTAAGGCAGGGAGTTCCCCAACGGAACTTCCTGTTTTTCTTTGGTTGTAATCTGAGCCTGCTCCGCACTCTGCAAGCATTTCTTTCAAAAGCCGCGCCCGTTTTACGTGTTCGGAAGGGCGGGTATGATTGTAATCATACAGCCGTTCCTCCGTAAACACTTTTGACAAATTCCAGTGATTTTGTGCATATTTTGTTGTATTGTCTCCATATACATTCCGGCGGAAGCCTCTATAATCTATAATAGGTATTGCGTCCTGCGCAACGCCTTATATTGTGTGGAGAAAGGAAGTATATGGAACCTAACAAGGAAGCAAATAAGCCAAGGATCAGCTACCGCTACTATGAGCTGCCGGAAGGCGAGCTGGTGCAGGCCATCACAGGAGAGGACTGGGTCTGCACCTATGGCACCTATGCCGAGGATGTCCATTTCCACAATGTTATGGAGATCGGTATCTGCCGCTGGGGACAGGGTCTCATGGTTCTGGAAGATCGGCACATCGACTATACCGATGGTGCAGTCACAGTGATTCCCGCAAACTGTCTGCACACGACCTTGAGCCGGGATAAAAGCCTGAACTCATGGGAATATCTCTTCTTTGATCCCGCCGGGATCCTGAACAGCGCCTTTCCAAACGACCCTCTGTTTGTAGAATCTGTCCTGCATCGGCTCTCCAGTGAGGCTCTATGCCTTCCGCAAGAGGATGCAGTAGAACTGGAACGGCTTATTACCATGGTGCTGAACGAATGCCAGACGAAGCATGAATACCATAAAGCCGTGGAGCAGAATCTTATGACATCGCTGCTGCTCCTGATCACCCGCAGCTATACGGAGAAGAAGACCCATATCCGCCCCATGACCGTTGGACTGCAGCAGATCATGCCCGCCATTGAATACATCGGGATGCACTATATGAATCCAATCTCCGGGGAAGATCTTGCGTCCATCTGTTCCTTGAGCGAGGCGCAGCTGCGCCGTAAGTTCAAAGAATATCTCAATATGTCGCCAGTTGAATATCTGACGATGGTACGAATCCAGAAAGCCTATGAACTGCTCAATTCCACCAATTATCCCATGACGGAGGTTGCTCTGCGGGTCGGATATCAGGATGTTTCCTCCTTCAACCGCAATTTTCAGAAGATCATGGGTGTTTCTCCATACCAGTATAAGAAAAACAACAGCGACTACCGCGGTCGGGTATTGGACAAGAAGATCTCTGCCAAGAAAGGATGGAAGCATCCCTCCGATCCGTAAGAGAAAGACTTTTTAGCATTGTGCCAAAGAAAACCTTTCTTCTTTGGGCAAGCTGACGAAACCATCGTTTTGTGTGCAGAAACACGGCTGGATTCTGATTGAATCTGCGTGTTTTTTGATTGGATGCACCCGCATTTCAATCGCAAAACCTGTTACAATGACTATAACAAACGAGTGTTTGGAGAAAAGAATTGTTCAACTTGTGAATGCGTTCCATTCTTTCTCCAAATTTCTCGGATTCGTCAACGTTTTCAAGGTTTCATGAATGAAGGAGAAGGCATTATGAAAAAGATCTCGCGTCGCGCATTTCTGTCCGTTATGGCTGCTGCAGGTGCAGCTGCAGCCCTGACCGCTTGCGGTGGCGGCTCTGGTTCTTCCACTGCTGCTTCCGGCGGTGCAAGTGTTGGCGGTTCTCAGCCGGGTGGTCACAAGCTGACTGCCTACGCATGGGATAAGAATTTCAATATCCCCGCTCTGAACGCTGCTGCCGCAGACTACAAGGAGAACGTTGACCCGGAGTTTGAGCTGGAGGTGATCGAGCAGTCCGGCGGCGGTGACATTGAGAATGCCATCACGCTGGCAGGTTCCGCGCACGATTATTCCAATCTGCCCGACATCGTGCAGTTCCAGGATCACTACATCCAGCGTTATGTTGCCGACTACCCGGATGCCTTTGTTCCCGTGGAGGGCGCAGACATTGACTGGGACGGCTTCAGCAAGGAAAAGCTGTCTTACTCCATCGTAGACGGCGTCCATTACGGCGTTCCCGTGGACAACAGCACTGTTATCTTTGCATACCGCACCGACCTGCTGGCTAAAGTCGGCAAGACCGTGGACGATATGACCGGCATCAAGTGGTCCGATCTGACCGATATTGGTGAGCAGGTCTACGCAAAGACCGGCAAATACCTGTTCTCCACCAGCGCAGACGGCGGCGATCTGGTCTACATGATGATGCAGTCTGAGGGCGTTGCCGAGTTCAAGGACGGAGAGCCTTGGATCACCGAGAACGAAACGCTGCATCGTGTCTGCGAGACCATCGTGGATATGGGCAAGCGCAAGGCCTGCTATCTGGCAAACAGCTGGAGCGACTACATCGACCAGAGCATTCAGGGCGACATGGTCGCCGGTGTGCTGAACGGCAACTGGATCATCCCCACCATGGAGGCTGTCACCGAGAACTCCGGCAAGTGGGAGATCACCACCATTCCTACGCTGGACGGCGGCGAGGGCTATGCTTCCAATGGCGGCTGCGGCCTGTACATCACTGCCAACTGCGGCAATGTTGATCTGGCAAATTCCTTCCTCGCATACACCTTCGGCGGCAGCACCCAGACCTATGATAATGCCCTGCGTGACGGCGGCGTTGTCACCACGGTTCTGAAGTGTGCAGACTCCGATGTTTACAACGAGGGCGTTGCGTTCTTCAACAATGAGCCGATTTACAAGCAGATCGTTGAGATGGGTTCTCATGTTCCTGTGATCGAGCAGAGCGATTACCACTTCCGCGCTGGCGTTTACCTGATCACTGCTATCATCAACACCGTCAACGGCTCCAAGCTGGACGATGAACTGGCAAATGCTGAACAGCAGCTCCGCTTCGAGATGGGTCTTTAAGACCTTCTGATTCATCCGAAGGAGGGTTTGACATTGAAGAACGAAAAAAGCGGTTCTCTGATGGCAAAACAGCGTCGTGCGGGCTGGTATTACCTGATGCCCGGCACGGTTCTTATTACCATCATGAGTTTTATCCCCATCATCAACGGTTTTCTGACCTCCCTGAAAACGGGTTCCAGTGCAAACATGAAGTGGGCCAGCCCGCTGACCTACAACTATACCCGAATGTTCAAGGATGCACTGTTCCTGCGCTCGATGGGAAACACCTTCCTGTATCTGGTCGTGGAAGTTCCGATCATGCTGATCCTGGCGATCCTGCTGGCACAGCTGCTGAACAATCACGATTTGAAGTTCAAGGGATTCTTCCGCACCTGCGTATTTCTGCCCTGTGCAACTTCTCTGGTTTCGTACTCCCTGATCTTCAAATCCCTGTTTGCAACGGACGGTCTGGTAAACACGGTTTTGTGCAAGCTGGGCATCCTGCAAACGCATTACAACTTCCTCGGCAATCCCACCAGCGCAAAGATCATCATTATTCTGGCTCTGATCTGGCGTTGGACGGGTTACAACATGGTGTTCTTCTTGGCCGGTTTGCAGAACATCGACTACTCGGTGTACGAAGCAGCCAAAATTGACGGTGCCAACGGCTGGCAGACGTTCTGGAAGATCACTGTTCCGCTGCTGATGCCCACCATCGTGATGACCGCCATCATGTCCATCAACGGCACCTTGCAGCTGTTCGATGAGTCGGTCAACCTGACTGCCGGCGGTCCGGCGAATGCAACGATCACCATGTCGCACTACATCTACAACAACTCCATGGGTCAGGGCGTTGCAAACTTCGGCTATGCTTCGGCATTGTCCTTCGTCATCTTCGTGATGGTTGCCATCCTGTCCTTTATCAGCATGAAAGCAGGTGACAAGCGTGACTAATACAGCAGAAACCCACGCACTTGTGCAGCGTGAAAAAGGCAAGAAGCAGATGATCCAGCGCAGACTGCTCCCTGCTTACATCTTCCTGATCATCATCTCGTTCCTTTCGGTTTTCCCGCTGTTGTGGATGATCTCTGCGGCGACCAATACCTCACTGGATGTTGCCCGCGGCAAGATCATGTTCGGCACCTATGCGATGCAGAACTTCAAAAATCTGATCGCATCGCAGAATCTGGCAGGTGCCATGGGCAACTCCTTCCTGTATGCGATCGTGCAGACTGTGATTTCCATGTTCGTCTGCTCTCTTGCAGGATTTGGTTTTGAGTTGTATCATGATAAGAACAAGGACCGCTTGTTCAGCATCCTGCTGCTCGCCATGATGGTGCCGCAGGTTGCCACGATGGTTCCTTTGTTCAAGATGATGTCCAGAGCCGGTTTGCTGAATAGTGTCTGGGCGTTCATCCTGCCCAGCATTTCCACTCCGTTCCTGATCATGATGTTCCGACAGAACTCCCGCAACTTCCCCAACGACCTGATGCAGGCAGCGCGCATTGATGGCCTGAGTGAAACGGGCATCTTCTTCCGGATGTATGTTCCCATCATGAAATCCACCTATGCGGCGGCTGCGGTCATCACGTTCATGAACGCATGGAACGCTTATCTGTGGCCGAAGGTCGTTATGACCGATAACCGTGCGCAGACCATGCCGATGCTGATCGCCAACATTGCGTCCGGCTACTCCATCGACTACGGTATGTTGATGATGGGCGTTCTGTTCTGCTCCATCCCCACCATGATCGTGTTCTTCGTTCTGCAGAAGCAGTTCGCAGAGGGCATCACCGGCGCGGTGAAGTAATTCTCGATCTTTCCGCCATCCACTTTTTCTCCTTCATCTCCTGTTCCCCCCAGAGGAATCCCCATCTCCTCTGGGGGACGATGAAGGAATTTTTTCAATCACATAATACGGTAAATGAGGAACAATATGGCTGCATTTGATTTTGCAAAAGTAAAAGACCCCACCTTTTTCAAGGAAAACGTGCTGAATGCTCATGCAAGTTTCCGTACTTACGCTTCCCGCGAAGAATATCGGACAGGCTCCTCTTCTTTGGCGCTGAAGCTGGACGGCATCTGGAAATTCGCCTACGCAAAGAACTACACCAGTGCCATCCCCGGCTTTGAAAAGACGGATTACGATTGCAGCGGCTGGGATGACATTCATGTTCCGGCACACATCCAGATGGAGGGCTACGACATTCCCCAGTATGCGAATGTTCAGTATCCGTGGGATGGCCGTGAAGAAGTACAGCCGGGCGAGATCCCGCAGCGGTTCAATCCGGTGGCAAGCTATGTGAAATACTTCGAGCTGCCGGAATCCATGCAGGGCAAGCCCGTCCACATCGAGTTCGAGGGTGTGGAAAGCGGCATGGCTCTTTGGCTGAACGGGTCTTATGTGGGTTACACCGAGGACAGCTTCTCCGCACACGCATTCGATCTGACTCCCTATCTCCAGCCGGGCGTGAACAAACTTGCCGTGCAGGTGTTCAAGTGGACTTCCTCCAGCTGGTGCGAAGATCAGGACTTCTTCCGCTTCTCCGGCATCTTCCGCAGCGTGTGGCTGTACGCCATCCCCACCGTGCATCTGGAAGATGTATCCGTCAAAACGCTGTTTGCCGGGGATGATTTCGCTCATTCCACGCTGGAAGTTGCATTGCAGGTAGAGGGCAAGGGCGCAGCCCGTCTGACCCTGCGCCGCAGTGAGCTGGAAGTGTTCTCCGAAAAAATCGCACTGAACGGCGGCTCTGCTCTGTTCAGCCATGCGGTGGAGAACCCCCACCTGTGGAGTGCAGAGGACCCGGCTCTGTATGAACTGGAGATCGAGCTGCTGGACGATGCAGGCCATCCGGTAGAGGTGACCGGGCAGAAAATCGGTTTCCGCAAGTTCGAGCTGAAGAACGATCGGATGCTGCTCAACGGCAGGCGCATCGTGTTCAAGGGTGCCAACCGTCATGAGTTCAGCTCCATTACGGGTCGTGCTGTGGGCGTACACACCCATGAGGAACTGCTTCGGGACATCATCACCATGAAGCAGAACAACATCAATGCCATCCGCACCAGCCATTACCAGAATCAGGATGCACTGTACGACCTGTGCGACGAGTATGGTCTGTATCTGATCGCAGAGAACAATCTGGAATCCCATGGCACATGGGACATCCATCAGGCGGGCATTCGCGGCATCGAGGGCGTTCTGCCCAATGATAAGCCGGAGTGGAAGGCTGTCTTGTTTGACCGCATGAATTCCACTTGCCAGCGTGACAAAAACCATCCTGCTGTTCTGATCTGGTCTCTGGGCAACGAATCGTTTGGCGGTGAGACCCTGCTCCAGATGGCAGAGATGGTCCGCCGCTTTGATGACACCCGTCTGGTGCATTACGAAGGTGTGGTCAATGATCCCCGCTTCCTCGAAACCACCGATATCGAGAGCCATATGTACAGCACTGTGAAGGACATTAAAGAGTATCTGGCACAGGGCGATAAGCGGCCTTATATCGAGTGCGAATACTCTCATGCTATGGGCAACTCCAACGGTGCTTTGCACAAGTACACGGAACTTGCCGACCAGAAGGACTGCGGCTATCAGGGCGGCTTCATCTGGGATTACATCGACCAGTCCATCTGGAAAAAAGACCGCTACGGCAAGTGGTTCCAAGCCTACGGCGGCGACTTCGGCGAGCGTCCTACCGACTATAATTTCAGCGGAAACGGCATTGCCTACGGTGGTGATCGCGCTCCTTCTCCCAAGATGCAGGAGGTCAAGTTCTGCTATCAGAACATCGCCGTTTCCATCGACAACTCTGGCTTCGAAGTCTGGAACAAGAACCTGTTCACCTCTACGGGTGCTTTCGACTGCGTTGCTCTGCTGCATCGTGATGGAAAGCTGTATCAGCAGCAGGAACTGACCAATATTGATGTTGCTCCCGAAGAGCGTTCCAGCTTCCCGCTGCCGTTTATGGTCCCTGCGCTCCCCGGTGAATATGCGGTGACCATCAGCTTCCGTTTGAAGGCGGACACCAGCTGGGCAAAGAAAGGTCATGAAGTCGCCTTTGGACAGGGTGTGATCGCTGTGGTTCGTTCCATTCCCAGCAAGAAGGTCACGCCGTTTACCGTTACGCACGGTACACACAACATCGGTGTCCGGGGTAAGAATTTCGATGTTTTGTTCTCCGATCTGAACGGCGGTCTGACTTCCTACCGCTATGCCGGCAAGGAGATGATTCAGGAAATCCCCCGGCCCAACTTCTGGCGCGCTCCCACCGACAACGACTGCGGCAACAACATGGGCGGCGTTCGCGGTCAGTGGAAGCTGGCAAGCCTGTACGCCACCGCCAAGGGCATCGGCAAGGAGATCCCGTCTGTTCATGGCGGCACCATCCTCCAGAACCCCACCTGCGAGGTGGAAGCCGACAGCGTGGTCGTGACCTATCTCTATAACCTCCAGACCAGCCCCGCAGCAGAGTGCAGCCTGCAGTACCGTGTGTTCGGTGATGGCCGCATCCAGACCACCCTGCACTATGACCCGGTGGAAGGACTTGCAGCAATGCCGGAGTTCGGTGTGCTGTTCAAGATCGACGCTGACTACGACACGGTGGAGTGGTACGGAAACGGCCCTGCGGAGACCTACTGGGATCGTCAGCATGGTGCCAAGCTGGGCATTTACCAGAACAAGGTCGCAGACAACATGGCACAGTACCTTGTGCCGCAGGAGTGCGGTGCAAAGACCGCTGTGCGCTGGGCAAAGGTAGTGGACCGCAAGGGTCGCGGGCTGCTGTTTACCGCAGATGCCGCAAAGCCCATGTTCTTCTCTGCGCTGCCCTACACTCCCCATGAAATGGAGAGTGCCAAGCATCCCTACGAGCTGCCCCCGGTCCATTACACGGTGATTCGTGCTATGGGCGAGCAGATGGGCGTTGGCGGCGATGACAGCTGGGGCGCCAATGTCCACCCGGAGTATATTCCTGATGTGACTAAGCCTGTGGAGTTCACCTTTACGTTCCGTGGCATCTGATGATTGGCCGCAAATGAGGTGTTCTCCAAACTTTCTTTAACGTATTGAAGTATACAAAAATAATAAATCGGGTGCATTGCACCTTGAATATGGACTATTCGCACCGAGCAACGGGCCGTCACCTCCGGGTGATGTTATGAAACGCAGCACCAAATAGCCGGGCAACAGCCTGATTGAGTGATTTTCGCTTGAGAATCCTTCCGTCGGCTGTTGTCCGGCTATTTTTTATAGCTTCAGGAAGCCGGCTCCCGAAAAGGAGCAGGCTTTATGTTTGCCCTCTTTTCATGGCTGCCCGATCGAGGACGAACGACTGCTGTCTGCGCTGGAAAATTTGTCGGATGCAGACCTTGAGCTGATTACTCTGTACGCCTATGAAGAACATGACACCGTTGAAATTCCTCAGACACCTCACCCCGGAAGAAATGAGCCGGGTGGATGATGCTGTCCGTGCCAGCCTTGCCCTGAACCCGATGGGGAGCATTCAGCGGCTTCCACCCATCATCCGTTCTACGGCGGCTTATGCACCGCCTGAGGTGGTTAATGGTAAGCCGCCCCTCTATCCCCTACACGCCCATCAAATCGTCCTTTGAGGACGCCGGGAGCGTCGAGGATATGATGCTGTACACCGAGTTGGAAGCTGCGGTACACGCAATGATCCAGCGGCTGGAATACAGCTTCACATTTAACCCCAGCCTGCTTACCATCCCGAAGCGTAAGCAGTAGGTTGCTGAAATCCCGAAAGAAGCCGAAACGTACATCTGGAGGATCAAGGAGGAAATGCGATGCGCTTGAAAGACAACACCAATCCCTTCATCCATGTCAACCCGCCGTACATGGTTCGAGGGTCACAGGGGTAATATCGCCCCCACGACACAGGAAAGCTATAAATACTGCCTGAAAATGCTCAAAGAGGGATTTTACCATCGCCCCTTGACCGTCATACGCCCCATCGACATCGAAAACTTCCTGAAAGGGATGTGGGCGATGTCCGCTTGCTCACGCCGCACAGCTGCCGCCACACCTATGTGTCGCAGATGCAGGCGTTGGGCGTGGATATTCAGACCATCCAGAGCATCGTAGGCCATGCCGATACCGAAATGACTGAGCATTATCTCCATGTTCAGGAATCCATTCGGCAGAGTGCGATCCAGTTGTTCAGTGAGGCGTTTTCGGCCTGAAAATTGGACGGAACGGCACGAATTATCGCGAGCCAGCTTTTCAAATCGTTGGCATCAACGCTGGCTCGCATATCGCAGCAGATGATGTTGCGTTCAAAAAAGCCCGACTACCCCTGCGATTGACCAGATAAAATCGTTGGCATTGTGGTCAGAATTGTGGTCAAAACCAAATGAGGTCAGTCCACAAACAAAAAAATCCAACGATTTCTAACGTGAAATCGTTGGATTTATGGTCCACCTTGCACATCAACAAGCGAACTATTCCCTTTATGCTGCTTCCGGGTACTTTTCACTCGTTGAGCACCAATTTTCGGCTCGTTGGTGGCGCACCGCATAATCTGTAATTGTTTTGTAACCATTCCGCAAATAAAAAATCCCCCGCCAGCTTTCCTCTCGGATTGCCAGCGGGGGATTTTCATTTCAGTGCAGAAGCATCGTCAGTTCATAGGCCACAAGGCCGGAAACCAGCGCCGCAATCACAGCCCACCAAAGTTTGTTCCCAAATGTTCCGGGGGCTTTTTCCAGCGCGGTCAGGCGGTCGTCCTGCTTTTTGTTTTGAGCCGTTACAATTTCAAGGCTCTTGTTTGTGTTTTCGAGTTGCTGGATGGTCAACTTGATATTGGTGTTCATGCCGTTTACTGCATCGGTCAGCTTCCCCAGCTCGTCCAGCCGGTGGGTGTTGCTCTGTGCACGGTTTTCGACCGCTGTCAGGCGATGTTCCAGTTCCTCGTCAGTCATTATGCTTGTCCTCCCCCGCCTTACCGAAACGGGCCACAGTGGTGGTTTCTACGGATTTCTTTGCCATGTAATCTTCGAGCTTCTTCTTGGTAAAGTCGAACACAAGCTGTACGATCCAATCCAGCGTCCGCTCATTGATTGCCCAGTCCAGCCAGTCCGGGGTATACCCACGCAGTACGGCAATGACATGGGCTTTCTTCTCTGCGCCTGCACCCGCGCCGAACTTTTCTTCCGCGTTGACGATCCACTTGTACACGGTCTTTGCGACCACAAGGCCGTAACCCAGACGTACCGCCGCCAGCGCCGTGACCACAAGGCCGACCACCATGAAGATGCAGGCCAGCCATTCAGGGAATGCCATCAGAAAAACTTTCAGAATGTTCTCCATACTGTTTTCCTCCTACTTTCAGCTTACCCACCGGCTCTTTGCCGCGCGGGTGTCGATATGTACCCAACCAGCAGGGCGGCCCGCCTTTACAGGATAGCGCCCGATGCCGCCACGATTCGGCAGTAGGGTCTCGGCATAGGCAGCCACAGCTTCAACACCCACGCCCTGCACCCGGATGTCCGCAGCCTTGCCGTAACAATGCTGGCTGTAGGTCGCCCCCTTCACCGCCTTGTTGTGGGCGGCGGTACGGTATGCACTCGTGATCGTCACAGACTTCCCGAAATGATCCCGGATTTTCTGCAGCAGGGTCACAAGCTCATCGTCAATAAAGATCGGGTCACTCCCATCCTTGCAGCGGAACTCCTTCACCGCAAAATTTGCGGAGAGCTTTCTGTTCCCGTCCTTCGCATACGAATAGGCTTTAATCGCCATTGCTACCATCTCCCTTCATGCCCGGATCAGCCCCGCACCCGCGCATGGCACAGTCCACCATGAGCACCCCGAACTCTGCACGCTCGGTGCTCATGTTCTCGCCCTGCGCTTCAAGCCGGGTCAACAGCTTCTCACACAGCTCAGGCCACGTCATAGTCGTCACCGGTGATACGCTTGTAATCCTCGGCGGTGATCTCGCCCTTGTTTACGCGCTCGGCCAGAACTTTCTTCACGCCTGCACGGCGGGATGCGGGCATCTCTGCCCAAGTCTTAGTGCCTGCAATCAGGCGGTTTGCCCAGATAATGTTCATGGTGATACCTCCTTATTCCTTGTTCAGCGCTGCGTCCAGCTCACACAGCGCAGTTTCGATGTCGGCCAAACGCTTCTCGTTGGCTGCGTCCTGTTCGCACATTGCGTCCTCGACCTCGGCCACGCGGTCAGGCAGGCCGTCTTTCTCGGCCTGCTTCTTGGCTTCGGCTTCCTTCTCCTGCCGGGTGGGCAGATTGTCTTTTTTCCACTGAATCATGGTGACTGTCCTCCTTACTGGAATGCGCCGGAGACGGCTTCGATGTAGCCGCCCTCGCCGGATTCGCCGCGCTCCACGCTGACGCGGAAGTTAAACGCCGCGCCGTTGGTGGCGGTCTTATTCTCAAAGACGATGTTCACGCCTTTTTTTACCTCGGTCGTGGCATCCTGCCAGACCGGGGAGCTGTCGAGTGCGTTGTTGGTCACTTCGGCTTTGAACTTCGCATCATCGGGGATGGAGCCGGTCACCTGAAGCACGGCAACGGTAATGTCGCCCTCAACGGCCAACGGTTCAGCCAGCGTCACGCTTGCGGCGTGGACGGCCTTGGTAAAGGTCGCGGACGTGCTGACGGTTTCCTTGCCGTCGCTCACCTCAACGGTGATGGTGTGGTTGCCGTTCAGGATTTTCTGGAATCCGGCAGCGCTGGCCGTCTGCTCAAAGGTCAGGGCCGTGCCGCTGGCAACGCCGGTGCGGGTCTTGGTGGTCTTACCGTCCAGCTTTTCGGTGACGGTCAAGGTGTCGCCGTCGGCATCCCTGACGGTGTACTTCCACGCAAAGGCCGCGTTCTTCCGCCCCAGAGCTGCGCCGTCCGTGCTGACGGTAGGTGCAGTGTTGACACTGACCGTGCCATCGTCAGAGACCACGAGTGTAGAGGGAAGAATGAAAGCGGGGCGAACACCATAGGAGTAGCCGTACCAGCCGTCGCGGTAGGAGCCATCGGTGCTGACGTACCAGACGCTGCCGTCACCGTTGGCGAGCGGAGAGCGCAGCCACCAAATGGCAGCGGAGCTGCCATTGTATGCAATACGCTTGCTGTTACCGCTGGAGCTGTTGCCAAAGTATGCCAGCCTCACACCGTCCTTCGGGAAATAGCCGCTGTCGCTGGTCGTCCAACCAACCTCATAACCAGACAGCAGGAACACTTTGGTGCTCAGGCCGTTGGAGCCGGTGGCAAGGCTGCCGCCGGAACCAGTGCCGTTCTGGTACGGGATTTTCACCTGCTTAATAGCCGCCCGGATGTTGCTGTCGATGAGGTTGTAGAACGTTCCGTTCAGGTATGTGTGGATGCTGGAATCCTTGTAGGAGTTATTGTTGCCGAACGTGGACGTGGTGTAGATGTCCTTCATCAGCAGCCACGTTCCGGCGCAACTCGAATCATAGGTGCTGGTGTTCGGGTTGCCCTGCTGCACAACAATAAAATCTTTGGACGCGCCGTTGACTTTGATTTTGACAATGCTGCCAACGGCTTTTGTGCCCAGTTTTACGTTTGCCATTGTTACCTCCTTGTTTTCGTTCAGGCCCACGGCATGATCTCCGCAGGCCGCGTGTTCTGCGATACAGAGAGGGACAGGGCTTTGTGCTGCTTCTTGTAGATGCAGCGGCATTGCCTCGCCCGCCGTCTGTCACGCGCGAGTTTGTTCGAGTTGATTTTTCGATGGATAGGGATTTTACAGTCAAGCAATTTTTCGAGCCGGTCAGCGTACTTGCGGCGTAAAGAGTAAGTATCACCATGGGCGGCATGGGCATCCCACGCATCAAAGCTCCGCAGGATTTCCTGCTTGGTCACTTCGCCTGCGGGGTATGCCGTCTCCCAATATCTGATCTTGTTCTTCATCCGCTTGGAGCTATCCCGGCGCAGCTTTTGGACGACCGCGCCGGTGTCGGTCAGGTAGCTATGGAATCCCAGAAAATCAATACCGTTCCGCAATGGGAAAATGGCGGTTTTCTGGTTCAGCTCAAGGCCGTAACTGTCCATGAGCGCTCGAACATCCCGGAGAATGCACTGCAATTTCTTCTTGTCCGAACAGATGATATAGAAATCATCCATGTATCGGCCATAGTATTTGATGCGGTACTTCTCTTTGATGATGTGGTCAAACTCATCCAAAAACATGAGGGCGAAAAGCTGGCTTGTCTGGTAGCCCAGCGGCAAGCCGTCCTCCATCACGTCGATGTAGATGCAAAGCAGCTCATAGACACGCGGGTCAACGCCGCGCTTGTCCAGCACGGCCTTGAGCTTGCGTTTTAACTTCCGGTGGTCGATGCTGGCAAAGAAATGCCGCACATCGCCTTTCAGTACCCAGCCGTCCGCGCCGTGGCCCTCACGGCGGTAATAGTCCACCATGTGAGTTTTCAGGCGCATCAGGCCGTCGTCTGTGCCTTTGCCGGTCTGGCTGGCGTGGCTGTCCCGGATGAAGCTCTTTGTCAGGGCATCATACAGGATGTTATCGACCAGAGCGTGCAGCACCACCTTGTCCACAAATGCGGGGGCATGTACCATGCGGCGCTTCGGCTCGTAGACGGCAAAGACCTCAAACTTGCTCGGCACATAGCATATCTGCTGCCGGATGTCGCCGCCCGGCTGGCGTACATCACGCACAGCCAGCTTGCGGGACAGCTTTTCCGTGCAGGCCAGCGCCTGCGCCTCGTACTCGATTGTTTTGCTTTTACTGCGCTTTCCCTTCCGGGCTTCAAGGTAGGCTTTGTAAAGCACCTCAAAGCTGCACAGTTCTTCGTATGTCAAAATTACCCTCCGCTGGTTCGCGTTGCGGTAGTGGGCTGCATCCGGCAGGGATGGCCCACCTCAGCGGGATGTATTTATCACTTGCCTGCATCGGCAAGCGACAGGATGCGGTTTCCTTTGATGGGCGCACTGCTTTCAGCTTATGCCTACTCGTCACACGGTTCCATCAGAGCGGGGCGAACACCATAGGAGTTGTTGTACCAGTTGTTGTTGTTGGAGCCATCGGTGTTGACGTTCCAGACGTTGTTGTTATTGTTGGTGTTCGGAGAGCGCAGCCACCAAATGGCAGCGTCAGACAAACAAACCGCACCCTTTATGCAAAGCGGTTGCCCGCTGTGCGTTTACGGTTCCGGGTAAAGGACGGCTTTCAGGGCGGCAGCCTGTTCGGTCAGCCGTTTCCGTTCCGCTTCTGCCCGGAGTTTTTCGGCACGTCCGCGTTCCGACGTGAGCCACTTCATCGCCGGGTATTTTACGTCCGTGACCTTCTTTGTCCAGATACCGGCTTTCTTCGCACTGATGATACCTTCCTCCGTGCAGATGGTCAGGTATTCCAGCAGCAGAGAGCAGCCGTCCACAACTGCGCCGATCTTCTCAACGCGCTTGTCGTAGTCGGTCTGGAAATTGACGTTGTTCGCCGCGTGTGCATCCAGCAGGATTTGCCGGGCAGTCAGCCGGATGCCCTCACCGTACAGACGGAAAGTGCTTTTGGAAAAGCCCTCCCTGTCCCGTGTGTCGAGTGCATGGACGGCAGTGCCGCACACCTTCTGGATGTCGCGCACATCTTCGAGCGCCGCGACTTTCTGGATGATCTTCCGGGCATCGCTCCGGCTGATGTCGTCGGTGACAATGCGGGTTGCCCTCTGGGTGTACCGCAGCAGCTCCCGCGCATTCGCGCCGACCTTGAACGTTTCAGCCATCGTCAGAACTCCACCCTTGCCTGCTCGGCATTCCACGCGCCGGTCACGGTCAGGCCGTCCAGACTGCCGAACGTGGCAGAAAACGGGTTTTTCGTGACGTTCGTGCCGAACTTCAGCTCAATGGCCTTGATGCTGGCGTTCATAGCTGCCACACTGGCACGGATGTCGCTGTGGGCGTTCTCCGCACCGTTGTGAGCGTCCACGGCTGCGCTGATGCGCTGGTCGGTCTCGGCCTTTTTGTAGCCGTCCACTTCCCACCGCTGGCTCTCGGTCAGGTGGCCGTCTGCATCCAGCGTGGCAATGCCGCCCGGAATGCCGATCTGGTCAGTGCGGACAACATCTTCATCCGGCGCCTTGCCGGGGCCTGCGTTAAAAGAACCGTATGCCATTTAGGTTCCCCCTTCCTGTGCATCCGTGTATTTCACGGTGCTTGTAATGTGATACTGTGCAGAAATTTTCTCGGTCGGAGCTTTGGCGGCCCTCAGCCGCAGCTTTCCTTCGAGGCTTTCGGTCGCAATAAAGCCCACCGCACCCGCCACATCGTAAAATTCCGGCAGTACCGTAACATCCACAATGTCGGTAGCCAACAGGCCCGCAATGGGGATGTCACAATAAAAATAGCCGGGGGAGGAATCATCCTCGCCCCAGCCATCGACCGGAATCGTAAAAGACACCGCAGCCGTGACATCCTGCTTTTCGTGCAGGATGTCATCGGTTTCCTCGAATCCGTTTGCCGTTGCTTCGGAAAGGTCTCCGAGTGCGGTGTTGCACTGCTTGATGTGGCTGCAAAGCGCGGCAAGCCCTGTACCCAAAAGCGTTTTGATCTTCGCTTTTGCCATAGAGCTTACCTCCTCATGTCTTAGTCAGCCAGCAGAGCGGCGATCTCCTCTGCGGAGAAGTCCTCCACATCCTCGTCGTGCAGAACATTCTCCGGCTCGGTGTACACGACGACTTCCTTGCCGTCAATGTTCACATTGCCGTTGGTGGAGCTGGCTGCGGTCTTGGTGGCACCCTCAGAGACACCGGCCAGCTTTTCGCCCTCGGCATCGGTCATCAGGCGCTTGCCAGCCTCGGCGGCCACAAAGTCGGCAGGCTTCTTGCCGCTGTCGGTCAGGTTGCCCTCGCCGTCCAGCGCAGCGAGGTTGCCGGTGGTAGCACCAGTGGCCTTATCGGCCTTGCCGGAAATGTCCACTTCCTCAGGGGTGGGAACATACAGACCGTCGTCCTTCAGGGTCAGAGCGTTGCCCGCAGCAGCGGAAACATTGACCTTGACATCCACCTCATAGCCAGCGATGGTAACGGTGGTGGAAGCATCCTTGCCGACGGCCTTAGCCTTGTAGGTATCCACCAGCGCAGCCATGCTCAGGAAAGAGTAGGTGCAGGAGTCAGGATTCTCGCCCTTGACGGCCAGCACCATGACGGGCTTGCCGTCCAGCTTGGGGTCGGTAGCGCCGGGGTAGGTCGCAGCATCGAACTTGAACTTGGCCACGAAGGTGGTCTTGGTCTGGTCGAGGAACAGCTCAGAGGGGAAGTCAACGGAGAAAGCAGCAGTGCCGCTCTTGTCGGTAGAGGTGTAGAAGTTCACGGTGTTGCCGTCAACGCCAAGAGACTTGATAGCAGCGTTGGCTGCGGTCTGCACAGGGGTAAAGGCGTCCTTCTTGACGAAAGTCTTCTTGATCTCAGCGGTCAGGTTGCGGATGGTGGTCTTGGTAGAAATCTGCTTAGACATAATAGTGTCCTCCTAAAAATTATTTCAGCATATCAACGATTTCCTGCTGCGTTTCTTCCTCGTCGAGCAGGTCTTCACTCGTCATAACGGTTTCTTTGCGGACGGTCAGCGCGTTTGCGCTGTCGAAGTCAAGACCTTCGCCGATGCGGACGGCAATAGCGCCGCTTGCGTCGCGCTTCAAGCCCTGACCGATGCTTACGCTACCGGTTTCACCCGAACCACCTCCTTTCCCGAACAGGGTTACGGTCGCCTGAATATCTGCTTCCGGGATGCGCTGAGCGAAAAATCTGATGAAACCATCATGCGTTTCGCACCCGTTCAGGACGCCCGCTTTGGTCGTAGTATAGAAGCTGCCAGGAGATACAACGCCAACGGGTACAAGCTCGCTGGTGCTGTCCGACAGTTCTGCGTCATAAATGCACTGGTAGTAATCCATACCGCCAGCGTTTTCGTAATCATCCTCGCTGCGGGCGGGCTTCCACCCGTCAGCCGCAAGGGTGAGTTCGTAGGAGCCATAGTAGCCGCCGCCTGTGCCGCCGTCCACCTGCTCCTTGATAAGAACCTTTACCTGTTCTTCGTTCAGGATTTCCCCGGATTCAGACAGGTTCTTCACGGCTGCGCTGACCGCTGCCGTGATTGTCGCCGCATGGGCGTCGGCATTGGCATTGTGCTTCTCGATCTCGGCTTTGACCAACTTCATCAACGCCTGCACCTGAGGGTCAACGGTAATGCTGATATTGGCCTTGTTCGACACAGCAAGCAGCGCCGACAGCTCAATCTCAAAATCGCCGTTCACTTTCGTGGACGGGACCTCCACTCCGCGTGCATCCTGCATAATAAACAGGAGTGTTTCTGCATCGTCGTTCAGCCTGCCGTAAACGCCCACCTGATGCATGATGTACGTTTCATCCGCACCGGTGATCTGGATTTTTACCCGCCGAGCCGTCTCACCGCCGCTTTCAACGGTTTCGATGTCCAGCAATTTCAGGTCATGTGTTTCGCCGCTTACCCCGGTTTCCCCCGAGAGGTCTGCGTCAGCCGTACCGGTGCCGCTCACAGCGCGGGTGATTACCAGCGCACCACCGGAGAGAGATTCCGACAGCAGGGCGGCACCGGCGGCGGTGTAGCTAGATTTTTCCCAACTCACGTTGTCTGTCCTCCAATAACAATGTTTATCGCCGTGTGCGACCGTTCAACGGTGCCCGCCGTAAAGGCTCGTGCTTTCACTGCCCTTGCTTCAACGGCACCGGGCAGCGCCACGGCAACCTGCATTTTCGATCTTCCGACCGCACCGGCAACATACGCCTTTGCGCCGATTTCCCGCGGCTTGATCCTACCGGGGACCTTTACGGTGCAGGATGTCGCCATGCCGCTGGGTGCGGCGGCGATATAAGCGGGCGACCGTTCATGCGGTTCGACGATGTAGATGATGTGCTCAAGGTGAGCAGTGCAGCGTTTTGTGTAGCCCAGCAGCTTTTCCATTTCTGCTGCGGTGTGATATGTTTCCTGATCGTCGGTGATGTCAACATACAGTTTCCAGAATCCCGGTGTCCCCCCATACGAGAACCATTCCTCAATTCTGGCTTTTTTGTAAATTGTCTCCACCTGTTCACGAACAGCCTTTACCGTTCCTGCATAACGCTGGATTTCAATTGCGGTTCTTACGAGCTTACGCTTCGTCTCAATATCGGCGGCAGAATCGTACCATTCGATTTTGAGATAGATTGCCATTTGATCCAGCATTCCCTCGCTACAGTTATCCACATCCGAGAACGTCATGCCCGTTGCCAGATATTCCAGCATCCGGCCTTGAAGTTCCCCGTATACTGCAGACAGCACCTTTGCCCACGGCTGTTCAGCAACGACCCGCGGCAGTCCATCTGCAATTCTCGCGTCCTGCAGCTTAATCATCCTCGACACCTCCGTAGATGATCGTCGGGGTTCCGCTCAGTTTTGGGATTTGCACTGTTGCTTTTTCCAAATCCGAACCGCCTTCGACTACCATGTAAACCGGTTGTCTAAGCTCTACTCGTTTTACGCCAGCGACACGCAAGCGATAAATCAATTCCATCGGGCTAATGTCTCTCCCGATGGAGCGCTGCCACTGCTGAAATTCCTCAACAGCTTTTGTAACGTTTTCCTGAACAATACTTGCGCCCTTCGCGTTGCCCGCTCCGATATAATAGGTAAAGTCAATTCCGTACTCCACTTCTTCCGGGGCCTTACAGATCACCTGATCTGTCATGGGGCGTCGAGCTTCGTTCATCAGATATGCTTGCATTTCGCTCATATCCTTTTCACTCGGCATCCTTCCGCCCGTCAGCATGAAAAAGATATACACTGTGCAAGGCTGGCTCCGTGGACTGACTGCAATTGCATTTTCCACATCAGAGCGGAAGCTCATTGCCCAATACTCGTAGGCGTCTCGCGGCCCTGCGCAACTATACGTTGTCGGTGACAGCCAAATCCGCCGGGTCAAGCTATCGTCGCTTTCCGCGTCTGCGCCGCCGCTGGATGTATCCACATTCTCCACTGCCGCAACATAAGGAATGGCGTCTACCAGCGTATCGACAACGCCGATTGGAACGTCGTTTCCGCTGGCTCCTACCACCTCGGCTTGCGCCAACACATCAACATAGGTCTCGCCAATGGCAATCTGTGCATAGGCCGCTGTGGCAAAATAAATACCCGCGGCAGTTCTGACGCGGGTTCCCTGTGGAATCATTACAACTGTTTTTTGTTCAGCCGAAAGATTAAATCGGATTGTCACCGTTGCATAGGTTGCTTCATTCCGCTTCACGCCGAACGGAAGCCCCATATTATCCAGCGCTGCACCCGTTGCTGTTTTCAGCAAGGCGCAGCGGGTTCTTTTTTCTGCAACCTGCAGCACCATGTAATACAGCTCAGAAATACTTTTCAGCGTAAGAGTGATTGGGTCAGCACTGTGCAACGGCGGGGTTGTTCCGTTTACCGCTTTGTAATTTCGGGTGTAAATTTCTGTCACCAGATTATTTACATCCTCAAGCGTCATATTATCTGTGACGCTATACTCCGGGATTTCGGCAAATTCAGCGATATTAGACAATGTTTATCACCACCTTCGGTCGAATGTTCCCCTGCTGGCTTCGGCTGGTTTCATAGCTTACTTCCAGCACTTGTGCCCTCGGTTCGTACTTCTTTGTCTTTCGGATGATCTCTGCCGTGAGCTTCGCTTCGGCAGCTTCGGCTGGCAGGCTCAAGCAGTCCATGTTCAGGCCAAACTCCCGGTCAAGTGCCTGTTCACCTTCTCGGCTCCCATAAAGCGTCTTGAGACAGTTATATACATCCCGTTCTTCTGTGCTTTCGGACGGATTGATCTCTACATCAATATCGCCCAGTATCAGCTTTTCCAGCTCACCGCTCATGTGTACTCCTTTAGCGTCAAGGTCAGCTTTCCGCTTGTCAGTCCCCAGAACCGATGTACCGCGCCCCATTCATCCGCTACTTTTTCAAGCATAAACGGATTTTGAGAAACCGGCCTGTTGTTGATGATGAAGTAGTCTACTGCTCCGGCTTCGCACAAATCCATTAGGGCGTCAAAGATCTTTCGCGGATTTACTCCCAGCCTTGAACTAAGCGTAATGTTGAACTGATACTCTCGCAGGCCGGGACTTACATATTCGCTTTTATCTTTTCCGCCGATCACGCTGTGCGTCGCCCAGTTGCTCGACGTACTTCCACTGATGTTGTCCGGCGTAAGAACTCGCCAACTTGATACTGTAAACACCAGTCCAGCAAAGCTACCGATGCTGCCCCATGCCATAAAGAACACCCCCTCACTTTACCGGGACGCCGGTATTCCCCGAAACAGTATACGGGCCAGCTTTTGCCGACCCGTCATGTTCGTGCTTGTGATTCACAAGGCTTACGCCATTGATTTTGCAGTCGCCAGAGCCGCCCGAAATATTCACCGTTGCTCCTGTGATTTTCACCGTCGTTCCGGTAATTTCAATCGTTCCGCTCTGGCAAACCTTGACGGTCGAAGCCCCGACCTTGAAGGTCACGTCCCCACCAACAGTGAAGTCCAGATTTTTACCGATGGTCTCTTTTGCATTCCCGTCGATTTTTTCTTCATAGTCTCCGCTATCTCCATCGTATTGTTCAAAGGCTTTGCCCTTCTTATCGTTGTAGTCATACCGGTAACGTTGTTTCTTTCCACCGACCGGCTTGTTATCCTCATTCCAGAACGTTCCGATGCACGTTCCCATTTCCTGACTATCGGAATTGTGGAGAACGCAAACCATAGCACCGACAACCGGCATCCGGTACAGCGCATTTGAAACCACACAGATTTCATCGGTCACAGAACCGTCCCGATCTTCATATGCAACTTCAATTGTGCCATCCTCGTAATTCACTTTGGACACTGTGCCAATGCGAATGACGCTGCTCATCGTGTCACCCTCCCACTCTGCTTGCTGAGACCTTCGTCACAAAACCGCCGGATTTATTCATGGTGTGCCCTACACTGTCCATGTAATATTTTCCGTCGATTTTCCCATATCCTTCCACGTCAATACACTGCGTCGCGCAATATGTCAGGTTTCCCATAGTCGTAAAGGAAATGGTTGTAGCCGAATGGTTTTTGTTGTCGATAGCCGCCTGCAGCTGCCGTTTTGCGTCCGCTTCACTTGATGCATACTGGTTTAGCTTCAACATCCGGTCTGCCGTTCCGATTGTCACCTTGATATTCACTTTTTTCTTTTGGTTGGAATAAGTGAACTCGCCTCCGGTGTATGTTCCTGCCAGCGTTGTGTTCCAGCTCAACGAGCCGGGCACAATGTCAATCGGTTTTACCGTTGCTACCGAATCCTTTTTCTTGTACTTTTCACGGTCAAAAATCCATATTTTGTTCCGGTATGTTTTGAGGATCAGCCCGTATGTGCTGCAAATTTTCTGCAAGAAAGAGCTGTCATTATCGTCCTGTTCTTTCAGGGCGACGCTGACATCCTCTGCATCCATCTTGCATTCCAAGCCGTACCGCCCAGCAATGGTTTCTGCAATTCGTTTGATGCTCGTGTTCTTCCAAACCTGCTCTCTGTTTTTTTCATGAAAGCTCGTCCCGTTTGGCCGGGCGACCGCTCCAATCGTCAAAACATCCGGGCAGGCCGAAAAGCTCAGGTCATCAACTACCAGCGTTCCACAATCCAAAACGGTTCTGTCCCCCTGCACAATCCAGTTTGTCGTGCAGAGGGTCGGGTGCAGCACAGCTTCCTTGTCTGGCATCCACGAATTGATCCACTTGTGATCCATTGCGTTCACCTTAATGGAAAGGCTGTCGCTCGAATCCGAACCGCTATCGGTGTATGTGAAGTTTTCCACATCTTTGCGGATGTCGCTTGAAATATCCGTTCCGTCATATTCAAGCGTCAGGAACGCTTGACGCGGCGTAATCATCCTTCACACCTCACCTTTTCCAAGGCGGCAGACTTTCGTCTGTTTTCGCCTTAACTTCCACTTCCGGCGTGGCAAGCACCACCCCGGAATCAAACTTGTACACCTCGATATACTCTCGGTTGGCAGTCATCAGCACATCGGCTTTCAGCTCATCACCGTAGACAGTTTTTGCAATGCCATCCCAAGTGTCACCGCTCTTTGTCGTGTAAGACATCAGGCTACCTCCTTATGCATACCGGGTTCGATTGTTTTCTCGGTTGTATTTGTCCATAAAGGCTTTGAACTTTTCGTACTCGTCCTCCATAATCGAAGCAATCTTCTGGCGGTCTGCATCACCAGTGATTGTGATGTTCGGGGCAAATACAAACTGCGGAGAGCTTCCGCCGTTTCCGCCGGGTGCAGGTGTATTCTGATATGCGCTCACCGGGATTTCGGACAGCGTGCGCCCGGTATCCCTCGGCGGCAGCACATAAAGCGGCGTTCCGGTGTCTGTAAGAACGCCGTCCTGCCAGCTTGAAAGCACCGTTCCGCCGTTGTAGTTTTTGGCTGCTTCGGTCAGTGCAGTGGTTACAGGGCTGTCACTTCCGAGGTACTTGTTCAGCAGAAGCGGAGCAACATCAGCTGCAATGCTGGTCGCCGCCAGTGCAAGTGAAGCGTCACCAGACATTGAGTTGTTGGCGACCGTCCATAGCATCGACAAAGCGTCGCCGGTGGTTCGGATGCCATTGGAACGCAGTGCGTACTTACCGTATGCTTTGGAGAAATCAATCAGGTTGTCCAGTTTTTCCTTGCTCCCGTCGGTGAAACCGCCGTTTGCAAAATACCGTACACCCGCCGCACGAGTTGCATCCTCGCCAGACACTCCCAGCATCCGGCCTGCACGCACCCAGTTTTCGACGTTGCTATCGTGAACGCTAGGCTTGAAGCTGATAACCGCCTCTGTTCCAGCTTCGCCCGCAATGCTGACACCGTGAGTAAAACCGCCGTTCGCAAAGGCAGGCATTGCAACTTCTTTCAGGTTGAAGCCGAATTTTTTTCCACCGAGGGCAGGCACCCAATCAGGCACCGTAAAAGACACTTTGTTTAGCGTGCCGATGATTGCATTCACAACCGTAATCGTCACCGATACAATGCCCTTTATCAATCCGACAATGCCCTGAATAACAGGTTCAATCACCGGCAACAGTCCATGGATCACATCGACGACGAGCTTGATTGCGTTTATCAGGGTTGTACCAACCAGACTGATAATCATGCTTATCAGCGGCGACACTGCGGGGAACAATTCGTTTACAGCGAAGCTCATAATATCAGCCAGCAGCGGCTTAATATGATTCACTCCGAGGTCTACGATCTGTCCAATCAGCCCTTTCACCGATTCGATAATCGGTATCACTGCCCCGAAGGTGGTTCCTAAGTCGTCGATGCCGAAAATGCTCTTTCCGCTCAAGCTCTGCTGGATGTTTTGCAGATTTTCCAAAGAGAATGCATTGCTCACCGAATCGCGGACATTGCCTGCAATATCGTGGATTTTACTCGTAAATCCATCAAACATTGCCAGTCCCTTTTCGCCGAACACGTTCCCGACGATCTGGCGGATGTCCTCAAAGTGATCTCCCAGCAGACTGACCACTGCGATGATTCCACCGATTCCGGTAATCACCGGGCCGAAGGTGCCGAGCAATCCCATAAAAGCACCGCCCAATTTACCGGCTATCGGGCCTACCGCCGTGTTGGCTAGGCTCAGCCCAGAACCAAGGAATTTGAACGCGTCCCCTGTTCCTTTCGCAATTCCTCCACCAACGTTCAAGGCGAATTGCCCGACTTTAGTAGATGCTGCGCGGCCTGCCAGATTTTTTACGCCGCCAATTGCCGTTCCTGCAATGTTTTTTGCTCCGCCCAGCAATCCTTGTCCAAAGCCCATAGCCTTTTGGCCCATGTTCCCTACAAAGCCGCCAAGTTGTGTACCGGCAACTTTTTGGCCGATCCACTTTCCAACGCCGACCGTGTTCTGAATAAAGTCTGTCCCCGCCAGATTTTTTGCAGACCTTGCAACTCTGGCTCCGTATTTCCCTATCGAACTGTCTTCCAACAATCCGATTATTCCGCCGGAAGCCTGTGCCTGCTGAATGCTGCCAAACAGCGCACTCGTTGCCTTTGCCATCCCAGCAGGTGTCTTTGCTCCAAACAGCTTTTTGCTGTTTTGCATTCCAAGGACGCTACCAAGGATGGTGTTCTGCACTCTCTGCCCGAAGCTAGGATTGCTGCCCGCCGGAACAGCGCTGTTTGCCAGCTGTGTTCCAAGTTTTGCAGCCTGCCACAGATTGCCAGCTTTTCCTGCGCCAGACACGCCCTTCTGTACAAGCCCCACAGGGCTTGCCGCCCCGCTTGCAAACTTCGTCGCGCTGGATACCACCTGCAGGATTTGCGGTGCAAACCGCATTCCTGCCCATGCCGTGCCGATACCCGCGATGGTCGTAGCTACCTTATCGCCATTATTCAGCAGATACTCAATTACCTGCCTTACACGTTCTGCAATATCCGGCAGAGCGGCGCGGAGGTCATTCAGCTTTTCGATGCCAAACCCGGCTACATCTTTCAGCACCGGAAGGAAATTATTTCCAACCTCAATGCGGACGGCCCGCCATGCGCTCCCAAGCATCGTCAATACAGATTCAGAGGTTTCGCATTTCAGCATAAACTCTTTATACATACTGCCGTTATACTTAGAAGCATCGCCTACGTCGTCCAGCGTTTTCACAAACAAGTCAAGATTGCCGGTTAGTTTTGCGCCACTCTCAATGGCCCACTGACCGAGCAGAGTTTTCAGATAACCCACTTGCTTGTCTTTCGGCTGAGTACCGATAGCGGTAAACAAACTTTTCAATGCTGCCGGGGCGTCTTTTTGCATATCCTTTGCAAACTGTTCCGCAGTAAATCCCAGCTGTTCAAAAGCCGCAGACTGTGCATCTGTAGCTTTTGAACCCATAGAAAGGTTCGTATACATCCGGCGGATGGATGTTGCCACTTTACCAGAATCAACGCCCATTGCCAGCAGTGCTGTAGAAAGCGCTGCCGTGCTCTGAACATCCATGCCAGCGATTTGACCCAGAGAGCCGGTGTCGTTTACGGTCTGGGCAATTTCAGCGGCGGTCGTTGCGTAGTGGGCACCCAGATAGTTAATCTGGTCTGCCAGCTCCATGACCTGATCGTGGTTCATGTTGAATGCAACTTCCCACTTTGCTGCCCAGTCGCCTGCCTGATCCGCAGAAATATCCATGGCCGTGCCCATTTCGGCAACGTCCTTTAGAAACCCGCCGCTTATTAGGTCATCCATGCTCTTTCCGGACTGACCAGCCGCAGCTGCCAGACGTGTCAGCTCTTTGGCGGTGTACGGAATTTGTGTGCTCAAGTCAAGAATATCTTTCGACATTTCCGCATAAGCGTCCGTTTTGACCTTTCCGTTCGCGTCCGTCAGACCGCCAACGTACTTCGTCACATCAAGCATTTCGCTTTCAAATGCAACTGCTTCTTTTGTTGCATCTACCAGCCCCGCTGTAATGCCGCTGGCTATGCCCACCGTTACTTTTGCGATATTCGCTGCCAGTTTCGATGCGCCGTTCGCCATACTGCTGAGCTGAGTATTCGCAGACTTTACAGCCTGCGTCAGCGAGTTATCAACGTGACCGCCGATCAAAATAGAAAGCTCTAGGGTTTGATTTTTTGCCACTCCTCCGCCACCTCCTCGTTGATTTCCACCAGCTCACGCACGGGCAGATTCAGGTAGAAATCTGCACTCGTGTGTGTAGCCGTGGCGAGGGCTATCGCCGCCTTTCTGATGGTTTTGTATCCGCCCTTTAGGCGAAAAAATCCTTGTGGTTCACCCCTGCGCGAAGCTGTACAGCCTCCGCCAGCGGCAGGCCGAGGAAGAATGCCACATCCTTACCGGTGGCCATAGATGCGATCAGGCAGCAGTAATAGTAGTTCAGGGTCTTTTCCGCTGCGCGAATATCTTCTTCCTCCATGCGGTTTTCCGCCTGACGGACGTTCATGCCGGTAAGGTTCGCCACGCCTGACAGGTCAACTTCGGTGTATTTTTCGCCCTTGTAGGTGTAGGGCTTGCCGAACTTCATGATGTGGCTGTGCTCGTCCTCGTCGCCATCTTCCTCTGCGGCGGCGCTACGGAGCGACGCCTGAACAGTCTGGCGAACCTTCTTGCTTGCGCCGATTGGAAGCAGCTGGAAAAACTCGATGGGGAGCTTCGTTGCGGCAGCGGCCAGAGCGTCGGTGTATGCAGTCGCAGTTTCAGGGGTAATCATCACGGCCATTTCGCCCTCGTTGTACAGTTTCTTGATGATGAGCACCGCATCCTTGATGGTCAGATCATCCAGACCGGACAGGTCGATCTCGGTATACTCCTTATCATCAAACTTGTACGGGCGGGCCAACTCGATCAGCTTCGGGTTCTTCTTAACCTCAGCGGTCTTGTCCTGTTCTGCGACGGAAGAAACATTCTTTTCCATGGTGGTTTTCCTTTCTGTTCAGATATAAAAATTGACCGCCCCGGTCTTTCGGGGCGGTCGCTTCATTTCTTTGGCGTTAGATCAGCGCGGTAACGTCTGCCAGCATATCCTCGCCCTGAACGCGGTATACGCCGTTCAGCTTGTCGATGGCAATGATTTCCTCGCCGTCGTTCTCGATCATGATGTAGGTCAGTTCCAGCTTAACCTTGGCTTCCATGCCCTCGCCCGCCTTGATCTTGCCGGGAGTAAACTCCTTGACGCGGCCAACCTCAACGATGCGCAGGCCCTTATAGGCATAGCCGAGGCTCTTATCCACCGCCTGCTGTGCAACGCGGAAGGTAAGGTTCACCTGACGCTTCGGAGAAAGGACGTTGACAAAGCTCGAATATACGAGGTTGAAGGAAACTTCCTGCTCGATGGATTCAAACTGGCCGATGTTCGGTGCGGAAATCTTACCGAGGATACCAGCGCCGGAAACGTCGATAGTCTCCGAGGTGATCTGCGGCAGAGTGATTTCCGGTGCAGTGCCAATTGCTTTCACGCCGTCAATGTAAACGTTGAAGCTGTTGACGATTTCCGGGGTCAGATTCGTGTCCAGTGCCATTGTTTATTCCTCCTTTCTGGGTTAGCCCGCCAGCGCGGTAGAAATCGCGTTGGGATCAAACTCCACAATTTCCTCGATGTCCTCCGCCGGATTAAACGGAGACATATACTTGTGGAACTTCACCGTGCCATTCAGCAGATCGGTCGTGGGGTTTTCGGATTCGATGTACTGCAGCTCATAGCGGGCGCAAATGCCACGGCTGACAAAGCTGTTGCCGCGCACGTTCTCGCTGTCAACCAGAGCCTCGATCAGGCGCTTGTTCAGCGGGTCGCTGACCTTCTGGAAATAGGTCTGGATGAAGGTGTTATCATCCCAGCAGAAGAACCTGCGGACGCTGAACCAGCGATCCTTCGGGTCAGTGTTGCCGGGATAACAGGCAGTGTTGTTGCCCCACAGACGGAAGCCGTTCATGTTCAGCCACGTTGCAACGCCGAAGGAGTTGACCACATTGGCCTGCTCCTGATCCAGCAGAACTTCCGTTCCATCTTTCAGGCAGGCAGCAGAAATGGAGATAGGCTTGTTATCCGGGCTTACGTTGGGAATATCGCCGTTGTTCGCATCGGTCGCCACGGTCGCCGCAGCAGCCATTGCCGAACCCGCATAGATCACGTCGCCAACCTTTGCGTACAGCCACACAGCGTAGCAATTCGCACTGGTCACAGCCTGCTTTTCCTTCTGACGCTTCACGTCGTCATACTTGGTTGCACCGGCAGTAGAGCTGTCGATGTCCACGATGCACACGCAGTTGAAAACACCGTTGATGTGGCTTGTCTTTGCCTGCAGGCCAGCCGACACCAGTGCATTCTCCGACCAGCCCGGAGCAAGCAGAATGCCGGGGGTCATGTTCAGCTTCGGGAAAATCTGGCGAATGACTTCCATGCCGCTCTCAACACCATCTGCAGTAACCGCACCAACGATGTCTGCCGGGGTAACAGCAGTCGGGTCGATCTGGACACCGCTCACAGTCAGGCTCGTTGCGCTGTCGCCAGCACCGCCGGGGATCACCACGATGTTCACATAACCGTTATCGTCAAATGCTGCGGTGTAGTCCGTACCAGCCGCCAGCGGAGTTTCCTCTGCCTTAACGGTCAGCTTGTCCAGCAGGATGTCCTTTTCCTCCACCACTGCAACGCCGTCATTGACCTGCACAGTTTTTTCCGGCAGATTTTTCTTGTGCTTGTTGGGATCAAGCACGTTAATCAGGATCATCGGCGACACGCCGACGACCTTGAAACTTGCGCCCATGCTCTGGCAGACGGTGTACTTCTCATAATCATCGTCGTAACCCACTGCGGCAGTTGCGCCTGCCAGCGTATTTGCCAGCATGGGGGTATTCGTGCAGTGATACGGATCACTTGCGCGGTTGATCGGCGCAGTGCCGATAACGACCTGCAGGCCAGCAGTTGCCGTCACGGGTGCCACGATACTGGTTCCCTGCTCGGCAACATAAACGCCATGCTTGTATGCCATGTTCTCTCCCTCCTTAGTTCAGTGCCGCTTTCACTGCGGCAAAAAGAATACCCGCGCTGCTCTTGGGGTTCTCAAGAGCCACGCGAGTATCTTTGAATTTATCAAGAGGCACCAGCAGGCCCCTTGCCATCGGTACGGCATCAAGGAAACGGTTCACCGCATCCGGCACCGCCTTACTGTCATGGTACACCGTGTACTGCTTCACCGTGTTTTTTACCGTCGGGCCGCAGTAAACCATCGGCCCATCCTTCTTGACCGGAGTTTCGGTCGCAGCCGCCTTTTCGGTCTGAGTATTTTTTGCATTGCTCATATAAGTTCCTCGATTTCCGGGTTGTTTTCGCTGCTCATGCTCGGACAAGTAACATCCATCTGCACCGTAGCGAAGTAATACGGGCTTGTATCGTCCTGTTGAATTGCGCAGTCAATGGGAAGCAACACGTTGAAATAATCGCCAAAGATGTTGTAGACGCGGAAATGCTGTCCAATATCCTGCATGATGTTGTACAAATCCAGAACGGCGGGAGCTTTTTTATCCCGCACACCTTCCTCTTTGTTGCGAATAGGTGTCTGATATGTGCAAATAATCAGGCTCATGTCCACCATTTCAGGTTCTTCCATCTTATCAATGCTCCAACCTGCTGCCTTGACCAGAATAAACGGAGCCGCTGCAGCCACCGTATCCACATCCTCGTCATTGCCGAAGTCGGTCGGAAATTCAAAATCGAAAATGTTGAGCGGCTTATTTTTGCCTTGACCACTGAATGTCTTTCCTGCAAAGAGCTTGTCCAGTTCTTCATGCAGCTTTTTCACAGCGTCAACCGGTGTGTAATTACTCGCTCTCACTTTGTTTTCCTCCCGGCCTGCGTCAGAATTTTGGATACTTCATGCCGCAGCCGTTCCTGCAAGATAATCTCGCTGTCCGGCTCGACTTCCTCTCTCCATACGGTGCTATGCATCGCACTGGCAGACGGGCTGGACATGGTGTAGAGTTTTTCTACGACGCCATTCTTACTGCGCCATCTGGTCGATTTCGGATTTGCCGCCGGACGACCGATCAACCTCTGCACCATGCCGACGTGCCCACTGTCAAACTTCACAAGAAAGCCCTTGCTTGCCTGTCCCAGCGCCGTATGTCCGCCGGTCAATGCTTCCATCGGCGATTTTTTCAAAACACGCGATGTGTGGAACTCCGGCGACAACACCCAGTCCCTTCCCATATGCGGAACAGACGGGTTCGACTGGAAGTCGCCCAGATCATTTCTCCGGCTGGAAATAAAAATCTCCGCCGTCGGGTTCTGCGTTGTCGCCCTGTTGCGAACTTTCAGCGCATTCAGGTGACGACGGCCAGCAGAATTGACAGCATACCGAAGCCGCGCTTGCCGGATCATCATGTTTTTGGCTCTCGTCGCAGTCTGGTTGACAGCGTTTTTCATGGCCCGCGGGGCCTTATCCCGCATATCTCCCAGTGCACGTTCCACTTCACCGATGTTCGGCACCTGCACGTCATAGATTGCCTTTGCCATTACTGCCGCACCCTCTCCAACGTGACCAGATACAGTCCATGCTCATTTTGACAGCTTTTTATCGTGTAGCTGATTCGGTCGTACTCCATCGGCTTTCCAATCTTTGGAGCAGGGCCATAGTCAGCCGCCCGGATAAAGAACTGCTTTTGCGAGATGTACAAGCCTTGGTCAAAGTTTTGCTTGGCACCGGCTTCCCAGTGTGACTTGCGCTCTTTCAGTCCGGTTTCATACGGCACCACATCAAACGTTTCTCCGTCGATGGTATGCTGTTCTACAAACTCCTGAAAAAACACATCGTCAATATCAGCCATTGCCATTTCCAAAAAGTCGGTCATGGTAATACCTGCTTACTCTGCTGCAGTCTTGCGGCCTTTTCTGCCGGGCTTTTCCTCGGCTTCGGATGCTTCTTCCTGCGTTTCCACATCGTTGCTGTCGGCGTCAGCCTGCTCCACAATGCCCTTGATGGGATTGTAGCGGTCTCGCAGTTCTGCCAGCTCAATGTTGACATCATCAAGCTGTGCTTCAATCCCGCCAAAGTAGCGCAAAATCATTTTCGTTTCTTCTGCCTGCATTTTGCCCTCCTACGCTCCGTACCGTCAAAATTCTGTCGAGAAGATAGGCCCTGCACCGGGCACACGCGCAACCTCCGTACTGCCGCCGGTCATCTGGGCGACACACCGGCCCAGTTTGGTATACGCCACATACTCCCCGTCTTTTGCCCATTCGAGGAACTGTTCATAGTTTTTTCTGGCTTCTTCCACGGTGCTGTTGATCTGGGCACGATCATAGCCCATAGAATCCAGCGCTTCGATGAAGAACCGGATCACGAGATCACCAGCGGCACGCCGTTCGGCCAGCGCGTCTTTTTCACGCTGTTTGCGCGGGTATTGTCCCGCCGGGAGGACAAACGGCTTATCCAGCATCGGTGCTGTGCGCTCTCTCAGCTTCTCGCGGGCTTTCGGCTGCCCATATGCGCTCATTTCAACCGTGTATACCTCTGCCCGGTGGTTCATTTCCGTGCAAAGCCGCTCCTGCTTGTCCCGGTTGAAATCTAGCGTGTCATTGGCGGCGATCATGGTGCAGTAGCTCACCACCTCGCCAACGGCCTGCCGGTTCAGCGTCAGGTTCTTTCTGGTGTTTACCTTTTCGGCGCACCGGGCAAAGGCATTCTGTGCCATATGCATAGACACTGCCCTTGGGATTCCTCTGCTCATGATGTTTCATCCTTTCCTTTCGGTCTGTTGGGCGCACTTCTTCCATGCTTTGATTTCTGCTGCAGTATCAGGGGTAATGTGTTCCACAAAGCGCCAGCCCCGCGGCTCCGCCACAAGGTCGATGAACATACGGCGGCGGTGGATGTAATCGCGCTGCTGCCGCCGGGTGAATTTGCTTTTCACCTCTACAACCTCAACTGTGCCATCTGCATAAGTCAGCACAAAATCTGGGGTATAGTGCATCGCCGGTAGTTTCACATTGCCGTATTCTTTTTCGGGCAGCATGGTAAACCTGCGGTGCGATTCCACCTTCACGATCTCCCCGCGCTGGACTTTTGGCAGAATCATTCCCATGTAGTAGTCGTACTCGCCCCTGCTGTCAAACTCCCGTCCTGTTTTCTTGGCGGCTGCAGCCACGGCTTCCAGCGTCGGTGCTTTTGCTCTGCATCTGGCCGCAATCTGTGCTTCCGCCTGTGCCCGATACTTTGGTGGCAGGTCAGAAAGTTCCATCCTCATACTCAAGGCCGGTTCCTCCTGTTCTGCTGCATCCCAGTCTCTTTGCGATATAGGCGCACGATCAGGTGCCGGGTGTTGTTGCCGGTGATTATGGGTTCGCAGTAGTGCAGGGTGTATCCGGGGTACATCTTCTCCCAGAATGCACGATCTTCCAGACGGTTCTCGCAAACATCTTTCAACTTGGTGCGGCTCATTTTCCCATCGTTCGGGCGGGGCATTTTCGGCGGTTTCAGCCCGCGGCTCTGCCGCCAATGGCGCTTGCACCTCACATTCTTCATGATGTACTTTGCAAGGCTCGTGATGTAGCCATGATCGAAGTGTAGAGGTTCGCAACGGGCCATGCCGCGCCCGCTCCACGCTTCCTCTACCATTTCACGGGTCAGACCGTAAACGCGCTGCATAATGACATGGTGATGGTGCTTTCCCACCCACACCCCGTCAACATACGTCGAGTATTCATGCACGACGATCCACTTCGGGTGCCGAATGCCTTTTTTATCGCACATCCGGTATAGCTTTTTCATGGCGGCGGAAAAATCCTTATCCACACGCTTTGTGTCCGCCGGGTCGGGCCGGTGTTCATCGTCATAGGTGTATGTAACAGAATAATCGCTCTTGTGGAAGTTGCGCTGAACCAACAGCTCTAAATACCGTCCACTTTTTCGCAAATTGTACGCTTCCTTCGCAATGGAGCTTGCCAGCTCTTTTTTCTTGCGGGTGCTGGCCTTGTGCTGCTGTTCCGTGATCTCGAAAAAATCCACCTGCATGGTGTCAGCCGTGGCATAGTCTTTGCCGCAGATAAATTTTTGCTCTCGTACTCTGAATCCCGCGGTCATACTCTCCACGTCCTCCTTTCCGTACACGTCATGGAATTTTCTGAATCTTGAACCACAAACACGAGAAGGGAACGATGCAGAGGAACAACACCGGGCCGCGTTCCCTACGATCCTGCTTCCGGCAAGCCATCAGAACGCTGCCCTCGTTTTCCCTCTGCACTCCCTTTCCCCGCCGGGGGAAAGCTCCTGTTTTTCTCTGATTTCTCAGAATGTCCCTTAGTTTAGCTCCGATATACAAGCCCCTTGCCGCCTCGTCAGGGCGGCAATTTAACGACGGACGCTCTTTATATATAAGGTAGAGGGCTTGTCTTGCTTATTTCAGCAGGGCGAATTTGAACCAATCCGGCAGGTCGGATGCTGCAATAAAATATTTTACCACCAGCACCACGGCAAGAATAATCACCGGTGCCAGCAGGTACAGCCAGCCGATAGCGTAAGCGCCGAACTCACTTTTCTTCTTTTTCATCACTATCTTCCCTTCCTTCCCACACAGGGCAGCTATCTTCCGGGTCTGTGAAATCCGCCCGATGCTCAGAATTTCCATTGAAGCACACCCATGAAAAGTTATCATGCCATGCGCATGTGAAACACTCTTTTTCCATCACTCACGTTCCTCCCAGTTCCAGCAGGAAGCTTCCCGGCCTGTCACGGGCTGAGAATGATGTTTGTTGAAACACGTCCCGTCCTGCAAATGCCACCTGCAAAATTCACAGCTTTTGTGTGAAGTGACTTTTGCGCCGCACTCTGGGCAGTGCTTAAACTTGTACTCGCAAAGTTCTTTCTCCCCGTCGTCCGGGTCGATTTTGATTTGCTTCCAGTCCTCAACGTGAATGCCGCACTTGTGGCAAATAAATTCGTCGCAGTCTATGTAGTCCCGGTTCTCATTGTATGTCAGCGGTTGCAGGCTCTCCGGGGCAATGGTCGGTTCGGCATTCAAACTGCCCTCGATCATCTGCACTACACTGGTTTTGATTTTCCCGTGTGTCAGCTCCCCTTTCAGTGCATACTCTATGTTCTTGAGTACCTGCATGAAATGGTTTGCATCAACCAGACGTTTTTCTTTCATTTTCTTTTCCCGCTTTCTTTCTGGGCGTTCGCTTCTTCTTTGGCAAATCCGGTATCGTCACCACAATATCCCTTTGTTTCTCCATTTCCGCCGGGATTGCCTCGACCAGACTTTTGAATTTTTGCAAGGTTTGAACCTCCGTCGCCGCGAAAATGAACTGCGCCAGTTCTTCCGGTGTTCCCTGCTGGACGGAATGACCGTCCGGGTATGTTGTGATCGTCATTTTTCTTCGCCTTTCAGTTTCAGTTCCACTTTCGGCATGGGCTGATCCGAACGGTTCATCGGTTCATAGAAATCGACCCACTGTCCACCCTCCGGGAAGTCGTGCCACGCAAGCGCGTACCGGATCGTCAGCCAGACGGTTTCTGCCCGGTATGCTCCCTTCATGGTCGTGTCGATAGATGCAGGCGGAACGTTCTGCTTCCAAAGTGCGTCCATGCCCTGCCGCATCTGGTTACGAAGCCGCATACACTTGAGAAAATCCGCTTCGTGGTCTTTATGAAACTGCTTTCGTTCTTCGGTCGTGTGGCACCGCTTTTCCATCTTGTCCACATAATCCCAGCAGCAAACCTCATTGGTGAAGTCCTCAAACTGGCCCATGCGGAACCGGAGGTATTCTTCGCACGCCTGCTTCACGGCCTGTGCTGTCTCCCGGCTCATGGTGATGGTCACGGCCTCAACCTCTGCCGGGGTCTTATTTTTTGTTACCATTCTGTCACCTCAACAAATCCTGACAGCCGGGGCACCGTAGCCATCCCGTACCAGAACCCCCTCTTTTTCCGTAAAAAACATTGTCGTCTTGAACGGAAAGTTTGCTCTGTCGATGCCAGCTTCGGCGGCAGCATCGGCCAGCATTTTGCACGGGCCGTAATCACTCCCGATGGAAAAGCCGAAAGCTTGAATGCTTTTCGCGTATTCCTCAATGCTTTTTGCCAATGCCGCCTTGAATGTGTTCAGCTGATCCAGCGTAACGCTCTGTCGCATCGTATCCGCAAGGAAGCACACTGCAACAGAGGTAAAGCTATCGTCTCCGTTGCTATGCGGCTGGTGATCCATCAGCTTTCCAGCCCACCAGCTGACAGCCTTTTCAATATCATCCTTTGCCAAAATCATACCGTTTCCCCGCCTTTCTTTTTCAGAGGTTCAGGCCCCGTTCCATAGTCCGGCACCCAGCCGCCCGGCCAGTCGTGCCGCTGGCTGCGTTCGTATTTCTTGACCATTGCGGCCAGCTGAATAGCTTCCACCGCTGCGTGGATTGCCACATCATAAATGAGATTCAGGTGCTCCCGCTTCATGGGTTCGTTTCTCTTGACATCTCGCCACAGCCGGATTGTCAAGCCAAAGTGGAGCTTCCGCACCTCGTCTATCAGTTCGTCCAGTTCTTCCCGGATCACCGCATACCCTTCATGCGGACTTGCGAACATCCGAAAGCGGCGGTTTGCTGCCGCCAGCTCCTTCTTTGCCAGAGCACGGACATCTTTTGTGATAACGTCCATGGTTATTCCTCCGCCCGGCTCTTGATTTCAGCCAGCAGATCATCCAATGGAACATCGGCGAGGCAAAACCCGGCTTCTCCTTCATCCTCGGTAGAGACCCAGAGTGTAGAGGGAAAGTACAAAGCGGGGCGAACACCACAGGAGTTGCTGTACCAGTTGTTGTAGTTGGAGCCATCGGTGTTGACGTACCAGACGTTGTTGTACCTGTTGGTGCTCGGAGAGCAATTTGGCGTACCGTAAGGCGTCGCCAACCACCACGGCGTATCTACCTTCGGGATCAGCCGCCAATACTTTCCATACTGACGCAGGGTCAACAGGCCGATTCTGTATTCAACGGTTCCGTATTCGGTCTGTCCGGTTGTGTCCTGCAGGTCGATCTTGAACGGAATAAAAGTATCCAGCGGCGTACCCTTCTCGGTAAACTCTGCCAGACAGTTACCCAGATACTTCATAACATCGCTCCGGCGCAGATCGTTGGGACACTCCGGGTCGTCGCCGTCACGGAACGGCATTTTCGTCCAAATGTCCTTTGCCAGCACCAGACAACCGTGTTCGTCTGCATCCAGCTTCACAAACTCTTTGCCCAGCGCCTTGAAGATGCCGCCATTTTTCACATTGCCCAAAGTTGTGCTTTTCAAAATCTTGCTCATGGTCGTTTCTCCTTCTTATTACTCCTGCTGCTCGGAATCCTTTTCGGCGTTCAAATCATCGAACGTCTGTTCCGGTTCTTCCTGTTCACCGATGTGAGTTTCTGCCAGCATTGCAACCAGTTCTTGCAGCTTTGCTTCTGCGTAGTCCGGCACCGTATATGCCATAACGGCGGCTCGTACCCTCATGCCGTTCTTCACGACATAATAAACCGTTCCGTCGGTTTGTTTTCTCTGGTAATAGCGGATAAAACCGTTATTCTTAATTTCATCCTCCAGCGGCGCAAGGTGCGACTGACAGATAATGCCGACCATGTGGCGATCCTCGGTCACAAGCGGGATAAGGATTTCTCCACTGCAGTAAATACCGATGCCCAGTTTCTTCACTTCGACTTCATCCTTAATTGTGTCGTCAAGATTGAAACCCTGAAAATCAATTTTGTATGCACAGTCGAAGTCGTTGTAAACCACCTTTTCGATCATGGTATCCTCGCTGATTCCCAGCATAGCGCCCATCTGGTTGCGGTTCAGCGGACGCGGGAAACCGGTAGCGCAGTAAATCGCCGACGCAGTTCCAATGTAGAAATCATCACTCTCGTCGTTATGGAAAACATTGCAGACAAGCTGCCGCTTGACCATCTTTGTCAGCCCTGAAAGTTTCATCTTTTGACCACCTCCACGTCCGGTTTTTCCGTTTCACTAAACCTCGGATAAAAGGTCATTGCGCACATCCGTGCCTCACGGAGTGCTGCATCTGAGCTTTTTGCGTCCAGCTTGTACGGTAGCTGCATCTTGTTTTTCGTGTAGCTGTCAATGCCGAACAGCATGATACTGAACTTTGCCATTTTCTGCTCCTTTCTGCTCATTTTCTTTCGGTGGGCACTTCCGGGCTTGAACCGGGCGGGGCCTATTCCCTATGCTCATATAAAAAGGAGCCGCCGCTCTGGGCGGCTCCAAAAGATCAGTTGATGCCGTTGATAATGGGGATGCTGTTACCATCGCCAACATAGGCAGGCAGTTCACCGTTCCAGCGGGATTCCACGTCGGTGATCTTGTAGTATTCCAGCAGGTTGCTGTTCAGACTGTCGTTCAAGGCGCGGTTTGCTTCCGCCTTTTTCTCTGCAACGTACAGCTCTGCGTCCGCTGCAACCTTAGACTTTTCCGCTTCCGCATTGGCTGCGATCAGGTCAGCGTCCGCCGTGGCCTGTGCTTCGACACGGCGCTTGTCGGCGTCCGTCTCGGCCTTTTCCTTCTCCTGCTGGGCCTTGACCTTCGCTTCCACCGCATCGGTGAAGGTATCGGTGAAGTCAAAATTGGTTACGCTGATATACTGCAGGTCGATGTTGTACTGTGCCAGCACTTCCCGCAGTTTCGTGTCCATCTGGGAAGCGACTGCATCCCGGTTGGAAATCAGGCTGCTTGCATCATAATGGGCAACCACGGCTTTCACCGTTTCAAGGACACGGGGAGTAATCAGGGTGTCCTCATACTTTTTGCCGACTTCTTTGTAGATGGTCATTGCATTTGCCTGATTGATCCGGTAGCCAACCGCCACGCTAGTGGAGACCTCCTGAATGTCAGAACTGAACGCTGACAAGTCCATGCTCATTTCCTGAACACGGTTATCCATCTTCACGATGGACTGCCACGGGGCTTTGAACACAACGCCTGCATCCTTCGTACCATCCTCAACCTTGCCAAAGGTCGTGACGATGCCGGTATAGCCGGTAGGGACATAGGACACACAGGAAATGCCGATAAAAATGACGGCCACCACCGCCGGGATGATTGCAGCTCTTTTTGCATCATCCGAGAAAATCAGGATAGCCAGCGCGATCAGTACAAACAGTGCGCCGATAATAAAAAGAATCATGTTTCCTCAACTTTCGCTCATGCGTTTATGTACGGGCGAAAGCTGGATTAAATCGGATCGTGGTAAATAGGGACGCCACTTTGATAATCCCATTACAGGAAGCTCACCTGCCCCTCTGGATTCTTATTTTTCGTTTCGCGCGGCTTGTAGTCCTTTTCTTCGTTCAGGACATCAACCGGATTAAATTCAAACTGCTTGCAGCGGTTCGGGCTGACAATTTTCTTTTTATCCCGGATTTCTTTTCTTGCTTCACAGTAAATTAGATCGTCGTCCTGCAGGGACGCCAGTGAACAATATCTGCAATACTGGGTCATTTCACAGCTCCAATGCGTCGATAATCTCCGCTACCATATCATTTAGAAAAGCAGCAAGCCTACGCAGAAGTGACCTTTTGGGCTGGTTGTCGTTCGGCTTGCGGCTGTCGTTCTCAATTTCAATTCCGACAACATAGTTATTGTCTCCGACAACCGTTTGCTGGATTTGAATTGCATTATTTCCTGCCTTTTGAGACTGCTTCACATCCATACTTCGTCCCTCTCGTATTGATCTTTCAGGGCAAAGTAAGTATCGAAAATGAGCTTGTGCCCCGTCCCGGACGTTTCATGCTCGACCACTTCCCTGACGGGTAAAGTCACCCTTTCGCCAAATCGTCCCTTGAAAATTCTCATTTCAAGCGATCCATCCCGGATGTTTCGCATATATTCAAACCCATACCCATCCTTCTGGGCCTCTGCTGCAACTTCTTCCAGCGCTCTTTTTATCTTCACCGCTCACCCTCCAAGCGTCGGATCAGGGCATTCCCATTTGTAGTCCTTAAATTTGATTCTCCGGTTCGTGACAAGTCTGCCCTCCACGATCTCAATTTCCCTGTTGAACTCCAAACCCATTTCATATCCATACACGCGGAAATCCACATTGTACTTTTTGGACATTTCAATGTAGGGCGTTTCATCAACGTTCCATGCTGCTTTCATGCTTACAACAAGGATCGGCTTTTCATCTTCTCTGTAAGAATCCCCGTAGACCCCCTTTTCAACAAAGTTTCTTTTCGTTCCTTCGATATAAGCGTCCTCGATCGTATCCAAACGCATCTCGCGGGCTTTCGGATCATGTTCAAATACGACAGCGTCATCTACAAGTTCATCTTCGTATGAGCCATCTCTAAACCACTTTGTGAAGTAGCAGTGCAGGCATTCTTCCACCCACCGCTTAATATCTTCCGGCTTTCCGCGGATTTTAAGTTTTCCTTTTACCCAGTTCGCCATAGTTTATTCCTCCTTCAAAACCCATACTCTATGATTTCCACAGCCGTTCCACTTCTCGGCATTCTCGTGAGTGTCCACAGCTACATCAAGGTGTTTTCCCTGAATGGCGGCTCCTTTGTCCTGCACAATGCGGATTCCTACGCCCTCAATGTACAGAACCGTTCCATACGGAAAGATGGACGTGTCCGCTGCCACAGTGACGCCTGCCTGTATAGGCTGGCCGCTGGCCGTAATTCCGTGTCCTTCTCCGCAGATATGTTCGTACTGTTCTGTGCAATATGCCGTGCAGAAAAATGTACCTGCCTCTGTCAGCTCGATTTTCCTGTCCGCTGTTTCATCAAGGCGAATTTGCAGAGAATCAATAACTTCTTCGTCCTCTACAGCCCGATCAAGCCAGTTCTGGGCACGGCTTGCGTAAATATCCCGCTGGGTCTCAAGGTCTGCAATACGGCCTTTCAGTACGCCGACCTTTGCGCTGTTGACGATCTCAGCCGCGAAGAACAGCACCAGAATTGCTTTCATTTTCCGTGTCATTTCCAAACCACCTTTTTGTTACTGCAATTGGAAATTCTTCAATTTCAGACGCCCACACTGCTGTACCTGCTCCATATGCCGTCTCCCACACAAGCGGGAAACCGCCAATTCCATCAAACAGGCTTCCCAGTGTTGGCTTATCTTTCAGGTATGGCCGCATCTTCTGGGCAATCCAGAACCACTGCGGAAGGGCAATGCTGTTTCCCAGTGCCTTATAGCGCGGCGTATCTGCCGGTTTATGCTTTTTCCCTTTGGTGTCCGTCCATTCCCCGATGTCTGTCCATCCGTCCGGGTATCCCTGCAGGCGCTCACATTCCGTCGGGGTCAATCTTCGGACGATCCAGCGCACGACACGTTCCGCCACAAGGCATTCCCCACCGTTTCCGATATTTCCCGTTTTCGCTTTCAGTGTTGCACTGCTGTCGCTTTCCTTGTATGTAGAGAAAGTCTGCTCGCTATAGGTTTTTCTTTCAGCAACCTGCGGCCCCGCTGTCGTCCCGGTATTCTTGCAACTCAAGGCTGCCGCCTTGCTTCCGGTAACAGCTCCGTTGTACAGATCGACCGCAATAGCCGTATAGTCTGTGACGCGGCTCTCATGATCCCCGGTAATGGTCGGAACTGTCTTACCGTTGCCATTTCCACGAGCGTCAAAGACGATTGGCTGGAAAAGGGTCTGGTCTTGAAGCGTCGAGAGCGTTCCCGTCTTTTCTGTCTGCACCAGTGCGCCTTTCCCGCCTCCTGCACATCCCGAACGGATTTTCAGGGTGTAGGCTGCCTCCCCTGCCACCACTCGATCATGTCCAGCAGGGCAGTTTTGAGTAAATCCGGTAACGCTTTGCCACGTCGGGATGCTCTTGTCAGGATTCCCTGACAGGCCCGTGCGCTCAAAAAGTATCTCTGCGGCACATTGACCTCTAAAATCTGCGACAACTGCGATACGCTTTCTACGCTGGGGCACTCCCCAACGTTCAGCGTTGAGCAACCGCCATGCCAGAGACCAGCCGTTTCCGATGATTGCTCCGGCCTTGCACCATCGCCCCCCCCCCCCGCAGGTCGAGGAATTGAAACGTCTGGTTGTGCCGCGTGGGCAAGTTTTTCCAGCACGGTTCTGAAATCTTCTCCGCCGTTTGAGCTGAAAGCTCCGGGAACATTTTCCCAGATAGCGAAAGCTGGATACATTCCATTTGTGGCAACCCTCATTTCTACAATAACTCTTATGGCTTCTGTGAACAGACCGGAATTTTTCCCCTCAAGGCCAGCTCTCAAGCCTGCCATGGACAAATCCTGACAAGGCGAACCAAACGTGATGCAGTCCACGGGTTCAATCTGGTCTCCATGGATTTTAGTAATGTCGCCCAAATGAATCATTCTTCTGCCTCTTTAGATTTAATTGCCATCCACCACAGTGCGGCATGAAGCGCGAAGCCCGGACAAGCCTGAACCGTTACCTGACTTGCCACAACCTTAATCGCTTCTTCGATTTCTTCTTGTTTCGGCATTGTCGCGTGAAGGAATCTCGCCTGTGCAATTTTCTCCAAAATCCTTATTGCATCGACGTAAAGCACTCTTTTTACCTCCTATTGATTTTTTCATAGTTCTTGCACGGGTGGCCGGAATCGAACCGGCTTGCCTACCGATGGGGGATCAGGACGGCGGACAACTTCCTTGCTGCACCCGCATATCAGAACCCACCGCGCAAGAGAGCAGCGCGGCGGGCCGGTCTTGGTCAAGCAGACCTTCCACCTTTGGCTTGGGTGGATCGGACAAGGCATTTCTTCGCTCATGCGGCGTGCACGCCCAAATCGGTTTCCGCACCGTCATGCGGGCGTAGCTTGGCAGAAAGGCAGCGTGGTCTTGCACCAGCTTACACGGGAGAAACGCCGCCATACGGCACCCTCTGCCCCTGTCGGTGCGTCAAATTATGGACAAACGCACCGGCTTCCATGAATACCTGCTGCAAAGCGGCGCGGACGGGGTGTGGCCCCGCTGGCGGTTTCCCCCTGCGTCGTTTCAAGGTTCAGCCCCGCGCCATATAAAAGCCGCCGCGCTGACGCGGTGCGTGGCGGCTCATTCATACCTTAGATGTTTTTGTATCAGCAGCACCCTTGGTTTTTTCGTAACGTTCACAGTTCGTATCATAGCCACTGCACGGTGCACACCGTTTGTGGGTGATCTCGAACGTGTGCCTGCACTGTTCATTTTTGTGCAGGTCTTTTTCGGTGGGACTTCTGTTATGTACCTTCATTTACAGCCTCAGAAAGGAACTTCATCGTAGTGTGTAGCGATCATATCCGCGAAGTGCAGACACAGGGCTTCCGGGTAGCGGTCATAAACAGCACTGAGCGTATCCCAGTCCTGCGACCCGCTGTATGCTCCCATGTGCCAGCGAATCGCCACGATCTCCCGCGCCGTCAGCTTGATGTACTGCTGTGCCATGATGACGCTTCCTTCTCCATGGCCTACCAGACCGGCGTCAAAGTATTCGTACTCACCTTTGCCTTTATCGCGGTACTTGCCCACCTTGCAATAGTCGTGCAGAAGCGCTGCCGCAAGAACTTCATTCCGGTGACATTTCTTGAAAGCGTGATTCGTTCTGCACAGTTCCATTGCCGCCTCTGCCACACAAACCGAGTGCTCACACAGACCGCCGGGATGGTTGGAATGGTGCTTAATGCTTGCAGGCTTTTCAAAGAACCCCAAAGCCACCATCTGCTGCCAAAGGTTTTCCGCTCCCGGACGATTAGCAAGGCCGCTCTCCGCCCAGAGAACCTCAAACTTTTCTTTCGGCTTCATGTCCTCATACAGTTTTTCGTTATCCATGGTTCGGCTCCTTCTGTTTCAAAAATTCTGCCCGGCCCTCCGGGTATCTTGTCGGTCTGTCGAAAATCTCCGGGTGCTTTTCGAGCATATCCAAAAGCATTTCCCGCATGGACGCCGCCACAAAGGGCGTAAATTCACTGCTCACACTCCCCCGCCTTTCTGCCTGTATTTCTGGCAGCGGGTTTTGTTTTCGTTCCTCCCGCCATTGGAACCGCCCTGTGTCAGTCCTCCGGTTCAAAGAGCATTGCCACAAAGGCTTTCAGCTTGTTCACTGCAGCTTCTTTTTCGGCTTCCGTCTTGGCCGTCTTTTCAGCCCAGCAGTCCTTGACCATTTCATTGATGATCTCAAACATACTGTCTTTCAGACCTGCCAGATTTTCCTCGTCATCGGCTACCGCCATGAGGACACGGGCCACAATAAGCTCTGCCGCCGTCATCATGCCAACCGAACCGCCGTGAATGCTGACTTCCAGACCATCAGCCGTTCCCACGGCTGTAATTTCCACATTACAGTTCATGCTCTATCCTTCAAAGTCAACCGTTCTGCAGTTTGTTTGCCAGCGCCACAATGAAGTCCTTGAAGCCCGGCTCTGTCTCTGCAAACTGCCGTGCCATGCGGAACCCTACCGTCTCGCCAACAGGAGGCTTTTCCTTCTTCTCTGCCGGAGCCGCCTTTCCCTGCGCTTCCAAATCGTTCTGCACTGCATCAGGAATTTTGTCCTGAATCTTCTTGATAACGTACGGACGAAGCGGTTCGGGAACTTCTGCTACAACGCTGCCCACGATCTGGATCGTCAAATCCAGCAGATCAAGCCCGTTTCCCTTGAACTCGACCGACGCACCGCTGCCCTTGACCTCTCCGTGAATAAATGCGTATGCCATACTCTTTGTCCTTTCTGCTTGCAGGTAAATTTTCGGATATGTGGGTGCGCCCCGGAGTTGACACCGGGCGGCGGGGCTTGACGCTCCCCGCCTGCACTGGCCGCACCATATAAAGGCGGTGTCGGACATACCGCCTGCCCATGCGGGCCGCTCTGGCGTGTTCTTTCAGCCCTTGCCAGATAAGGCTTCATCTCGCCGACGCCGCCGTTCTTCGCACTGACGGCGGATGATCTCTTTTCCCTTGCGAATACGCTCGGTTTCTTCAAATCTCCACCTGCCGTAGGACAGCCCCGCGGCGTCGGCCTGCCGGACATCCAGCATCAGCTTGTCCGGCTTCATCTTTTCGGCCATTTGCTCATACCCTCGTGCTCCTTGTTGTGCTTGTACTCCCCGCCGTGCTATAATTTGAACATATAAAATGGGGAGGGGGTGAATTTATGAAATACTACTTTGTCGATCTTCGCGCACTACCCATATCTGAACGTATAGCAGCTTGTAAGAAAATGGAACAGTACGCATGGGAAGTCTTTGAAAAGGTTGGAACATCCGGCCTTGAATCCGCAGAGGTTTGCTGGACATCGCCAGAGGACTTTGAATCTTCTCCTTGTTTTCCTCAAGGATGCAAATGCACGCTTCTGGGAAACTGATCTTACGTCTTTGTGGCGGCGTGTGTAATAAGCAACGCCGCTGGAAAGTCCGGGTCGTAGTTGAACTCGATCCGGGCTTTTGCTTTATGGTCAACAAACCTCATGAATGCCCCGATGTCCCCCAACTTCTGAAACGCTTCTTCCTTGCGCCATACACCGATCCCGACGCCGTTGCAATGAACTTCTTCCGGCTTGTAGCCGTAATGTTTCAGAACTTCGTCTGGGTCGATTTCATCAAACGTCTTTTTGTTCAGCGCTTCTTCAATGTGTTCAGGTCTCAGCGTCATGCGCTCCGCCCTCCTGCTTGTTGTCTCTCCCCTCCCCGCCGTGCTATAATCAGTCGGAAAGGAGGCGTTATAAATATGTGGGTCTACCATTCTTCTATCGGCCCGTTGTATATCGTCCCAACCGGTGACGGCCTGTTCGGATTTCTGTACAACGGCATTATCTGGGAAGCCTGCCCCACTCCACAGATTGAAGCAGACAATGTATACTGCCGTGCCACCGGCTGCCCCGATGCTTCAAATCTGGAAGAACTCCCTCACGATTTATCGGAGTGGACATACATTTCCAAATAAGTTCCTCTCGCCCGGTTCAATGCTTCTTCGGCATCGTCCGGGCGAACTTTGTTTTTGTGGAACAGCCGCACGATGATCTGCGCCAGTTCTTCGCGTACCTTTTCCCTATACTCCGGTGAAGCCTCTGCCGCTGCCGGGTCATACAAGCGCGGGTACGCTTCCATAAAGGCTTCGCTGTCCAGCAGTTCTTCCATGATCCGCAGGATCAGGCGACGTTTCAGCTCCGGCGTTTTGTTCAGCGCTTCTACAATGTGTTCAGGTTTCAGCGTCATGCGCTTCGCCCTCCTGCTTTTCGGGTTCGTCGCTGCGTGCAAAGAGCTTTTCAATGCTTTCCTCTGCACCCAAAGCCGCCTTGACCTTGATAGCCATTTCCACGCTCATGTCTGAGCCGCCATTCAGTTTGTAGTACATCGTACTGCGGGAAGTCCCGACTTCTTCCGCCAGTTCTTCTACCGTTTTGCCACTGATACGCAGATACTTTTCAGCCAGCGGATATACCATTGCGCCATCCTCCAATCCTAAGTTTCGTATTTGCGACCACTATAGCACTAGAATTAGTATTTGTCAACCGTTTCAATACTATTTTTAGAAAATTCTTTTTATTTTTCGGATGTTCGGCATTGATTTTTCCTAATTCTAGGACTACAATATAAATAAAGAAGGGAGCCTACACTATGACCAGAGAAGAACTTTTGAAATCCTACATCCTGAAACAATATAGGACTGTAAAAGATTTCTCCGTTGCAATCGGATTGCCTTATACAACCATTGACGGTATCCTTCGCCGTGGTGTAATGAATACTCGCGTCGAAAATATGATCCGCGTATGTCAGTTTCTCGGAATCTCACTGGATGCTCTTGTTGCCGGGCGCATTGAGCCGTATTCTGACAGGCCGTCTTTCTCCATCGACGATGTATCCGCGCTGGAAAAATATCACAACCTTCCTGCGTCCGATAAAGAAACCGTGGACTTCGTTTTGAACCGTCATGCTCAACGCGCAGAAAGCGCAGAAACTACCAAAGTGTAAGCGAATAGAATCCATGATGTTCCCTTGTCAAGCAAGGGAACATCCCGCGTGCTATCCTCTCCTTCCGATAGTTAGGATAGCACGCGGGCGCTCATTACTTTTTTGAAGCATTTTCTGAAAGTCCCTCAGTTTATTCCGTTTTGCTTCATTTATTCTTTATTTTCGTAAAATTTGCAAAAAGAAAAAGCCCGCCGGGCCGAAGCCTGACGGGCTATAAATGAAACTGTATTTATATGATCCTGCAGTGATTTATGATTTTTCGTCTCACGCCTTGCGCTTTCGTCTAATCCGCAGGCCAATGAGACGATTACCTGAAAGGACACTCAAGGTATGGCAAAAAGAAAATTCAACAAGGGCGGCGAAGTGCGGCTGGTCGCCTATTACAGATACAGCGGCGGCAGCGGGCAGACCGAGCAGTCCATTGAGGGCCAGCGCCGGGACTGCGAGACCTACGCCCGCCTGCACAACATGACCATTCAGAAAGAATATGTGGATCGCCACATCAGCGGCAAGACCGATGATCGTGCAGCGTTCCAGCAAATGATTACTGACAGCGACAAGGGCGCATTCGATATGGTGATTTGCTGGAAAACAGACCGCTTCGCCCGGAACCGCTATGATTCTGCCGTGTACAAGAAACGCCTGCGTGACAACGGCGTTGAGATCGTTTATGCCGCAGAATCCAATATCGCCGGTGCGGAAGGTATCATCATTGAGGGCGTGATGGAAGCGCTGGCCGAATACTACTCTGCCGAGCTGGCCGAGAAGATGCGCCGCGGCATGAGAGAAAGTGCCCTCAAGGGGCAGGCCATCAGCCGATGCCGTGCCCTTGGCCTGAAAACGGACGAACACAAACGGTTTGTCATTGATGAAAAGACCGCTCCCACCGTCCGCTTCATCTTTGAGCATTACGCCGCCGGGGAATCCGCCACCTCTATTGTAGATAAGCTCAACGCCAAAGGTCTGCGTACCAGTCAGGGCAACCCCTTCAACAAGAGCAGCATTCCCCGGATCATCCAGAACGAAGCCTATCGCGGCGTGTACGTCAGCAAATCGTATGATGTGCGCATTGAAGGGGCCATTCCGGCCATTATCGACGACGAACTTTGGGAGAGGGCACAAACCATGTTGAAACTGAACCGTCAGCTCAAGGCAAAGAATGAACCGAAAGCGGACTATATCCTGTCCGGCAAGCTCTACTGCTCCTGCGGTTCCCTCATGCGCGGCATGAGCGGCCACAGCGCCACCGGCGAGGTCTACCGCTACTACACCTGTCCCAACAAGAACTGCCACCTGCGGAACATCCCGAAGGACGATCTGGAAGGAAAGGTCATGCAGTCCATCTCGGATCACCTCTTGCAGCCGGAAGCCATGGAAGCGCTGGCCGAAGCTATGGTCGAGGTGCAAAAGGCTGATGCGGAAAAACCAAACGCCGAGCGCGTAGCCATCGAACAGAGCCTTGCCGATGTCCGCCGCCGTAGTAAGAACATTCTGGACGCCATCGAAAACGGCACCGCCAATGCGCAGCTGTGCGCCCGTCTGGACGATCTGAGCGAACAGGAGCGCACTCTGAACTTCCAGCTCTCTGCTCTGGAAAAGGAGAAGCCGGTTGTATTCACCAAAGAACAGTACCTTTTCCTGCTGGAACAGTTCTTGGTGGAGCCGTCCGAGCGCACACCGGAGTATGGTCGCCGTCTTGTTAACACTTTTGTAACAAGTATGGTAGTTAGCGACCGTGAACTGGTTATCAATTTTAATGTTTCGGACGAAACCGTTAACAAAAACAAAAAAACATCCCAGACAAACTTACAAAAAGAAAGTTCGTCTGGGATGCGTCTGGTCCGAGTGGCGAGAATCGAACTCACGGCCTCTTGAACCCCATTGTGCTCCATTCGCGGACACATTGGTCAAAACGGCACACAATATACGCCATATCACTAATTTCCGAATCCGTTTTTTCATTCTATTTCATTTGATGTCAAGAAGTTTCGTTTCTATTGTGGTCAAATTGTGGTCAAACGACCCCGACAAATGACCTTTCTTCCCCAGCTAAGTTACATCGCGCAATTTCGATTTTCACCAATCGAAGTTGCGCTTTTTGTTTGCACGAATTATCTATACGGAGGATTTGTCAACCGATGCCAAAACTCTATACGGCATCCTGCTTGACCGTATGAGCCTTTCTGTTAGAAATGAATGGTTTGACAAAAAAGGTCGAGTGTTCATCATCTTCACGATTGAGGATGTCAAGAGGACTTTGCGTTGCGCAGACAACAAAGCGACCAGACTGCTCCGGGAACTTGAAGAATTTGGTTTGATTGAACGAAAACGTCGAGGACAAGGAAAGCCATGTTTGGTGTATGTGAAAAACTTTTCGTCAGAATCTTCAAAGGAGAGTGTCAAGAACCGTGATAATGACGATTCTTGTGGCTCTAAAATCGCTTGTCAAGACCCGGTAAAATCACGAGGTATTAAGAAGAAAGAGAATAAAACAGAGATGAATAATACGAATCCTATCCTTTCCGACGAATCGGAGAAGATGAAGAATCGCGAACTGCTCGAAGAATATTTTTCATGCTCTTTGGAGATAGACCTTCTTCTCCGGCTCTGCCCGGATGATGAAGATACCCTCTACCAAATCGTGGATTTACTGGTAGACACCTGTGCCACCAAACGCAAGATGCTGCACATCGCCGGGGACGATAAGCCCGCCGAGGTGGTACGCAGCCGGTTTATGAAGCTGAACGCCGACCATATCCGTTTTGTGCTGAAGTGCCTTGCAGAGAACAGCAGCCCAATCCGAAACATGAAACAATATCTGCTCGCTTCTCTGTACAACGCACCCACCACCATGCAGCTTTCCTACCAGAACCAAACCAACCACGACTTAGCGATACGGAGGTGATGAAAATTTCAAAGAAAGCAACCACGATACCGGCGCACCATGAGGGTAACGGTTTCGATCTCCTTTTCCTTGTTCAAGTTCTGAAGTCCTTTCTGTTTTATACATAGTTAGTCGGCTCTAACCGTCTGGTGGAAGAAAAGGCAGGCCACCTGTATGTAGTCTGCCTTTTGCCTGATGCGAAAGCCCGCAGACGCGCGGGGCTTACAGCACCAGCGAGGGCGCGGTGTAGACCCGTGCCTTCAGCTCGCTGTTTAACATATACAGCCCCTTGCTGTCACCGCCGAACAGCTCCATCTTGGTAATGAGGTCAGCGGCGTTCTTCTCCTCCTCGCCCTGTTCCTTGATGAACCAGTCCAGCATCTGCATGGTGCGGAAGTCCCTGACCTCGTATGCGGCGGCGTAGATGGCATTGATGCTGGCGGTGATCAGCATCTCGTGTTCCAGTGCTTTTTTCAGCGGGGCCATGTGGTCGCCTCGTTCCCACTCCGGCTTTGCGATAGCCTCAAAGGTGACGTCCTCGCCGTTATTCTGCAAATACTGATAAAACAGCATGGCGTGATCCCGTTCCTCCTGCGCCTGTACCCGGTACCAGTTCTCAAAGCCGTCCAGTCCGACGGCGGCGTAGTAGTTGGCAAAGTCCAGATACAGATAGGCGGAGTAGAACTCGTTATTGATCTGCTCGTTGAGCAGCTTAGATACGTTAGCGTTCATGATACTTCTCCTCCATAAGATTGTCTTTTTCCTGCTCCCGGCAGGCGGGGCAGATATACCGTACCCAGAGCGATGCTGGGATGCTCCCTTTTCATCTCCAGGAACACCTGCTCCGCCTTGGGATGCTGCTGCAGCTCCGTTACGGCGGCCAATATCTCCTCTGCGTATTTTGGCATACCGCCAACCCTCCAAATGCAAGAATGAGTCTTATTATTTTGCTTTTATTATACCTATAATTTTTTCTCTGTCAACAACCACAAAGGGCTTGTGCTCCAAAAGCTGCCTCGAAGCCGATTTTCTCAAATTATGTGACGCCGTCACAGTAAAACCGCTTGTCACGCGGTTACTACGCATAAAAACACAGCCGCAGAGTACATCTGTGGCTGTGTTTTGTGTTCAGTTGCTCACTGTTGCGTGGACTGGATATGGAAAGACAACATATCTCCCGATCTTACATGGGTTATCTTATCTGCCATCACTCTGGCAGTTTGCCTTGCAGATATGTCGGCATCCCCACTGCGGTCGTATCCGGCCTGACCTTAAACATGGCTTTTTCAATCTACCTCCCTTATCGGTTTTCCGCGATATATTTCTCCGCCATGTGGACTGCCACCGCGCCGTCCGCCACGGCGGTGACCACCTGACGGAGGGGCTTCGTCCGCACGTCGCCCACGGCGTAAACGCCGGGAATACTGGTTTCCGTGGTCTCTCCGGCCACGATATAGCCGCCGCCGTCCAGCGCCAGTTGACCCACCGCCAGCGCCGTGGCGGGCTGTCGGCCCACGCTGACAAATACGCCGTCGCAGTCCACCACGCTTTCCTCACCGGTGACGGTGTCCCGCAGGCGGACGCCGGTCAGCCTGTCCCCGGAAAGCAGCGCGGAAACGACGCTGTTCCAACGGAATTCCACGTTTTCGGCCTGTGCCAGCGGCTCGTGATAGATCTTGGTGGCCCGCAGTGTGTCTCTGCGGTGGACGAGGATCACTTTTTTCGCCACGCGGCTGAGAAGGAGGGCATCTGCCGCGGCGGAATTGCCGCCGCCCACCACGACCACCGTTTTGCCCTTGTAAAACATCCCGTCGCAGGCGGCGCAGTAGGCCACGCCCCGGCCCACCAGTTCCGACTCTCTGGCCACGCCCAGCGTTCTGGGGTCCGCACCGGTGGCCAGCACCACGGTTTTCCCCCGGAAGATCCCCTCGCTGGTCTCCACGAGCTTGGGAACCGCCGTCAGATCCATGCGGAGGACTTCTGCGTATTCGCTGCGTGCCCCGAAGCGCTCCGCCTGCTTTTGCATCTTCTCCGCCAGAGAGAAGCCGTCGATTCCGTCCTCAAAGCCGGGGTAGTTGTCGATCTGCTCGGTCAGGGCCATCTGCCCACCGGCGGACAGTTTTTCCAGCACGATGGTGTCCAGCCCCGCCCGTGCCGCGTACAGGGCGGCGGTGTAGCCGCCCGGGCCGCCGCCCACCACGAGCATATCATAAACATGATGGTTGTTCATATCTGAACCCTCCGTTATTTCGCCAAGGCTTCCTGAATGAAACGGTCGATTTCTGCCTTTGAGCCGGGCGCGGTGATGGAATCCACGGCCTTTCCGTTCCGGTACAGCACCAGAGTTGGGATGTCCTCGATCCCCTCGGCCCCCGCCAGCCGCGGCTCCTCGTCAATGTTGATTTTGCCGACGGCAAGGCTGTCCGCGTATTCCTCTCCAATCTTCTCATACGCAGGGCCGATCCTCCGGCAATAGCTGCACCAGGGCGCCCAGAAATCCACCAAAACAGGCTTTTCCTCCCGGATCAACTGCTTAAACTGCTCCTGATTCATATTCATAGCTGCCATATCTGTCAGCTCCTTTCCTTTGTTTGGGTATTCTCAAGACTCCGGTCTCGCCCCACACCACATCGTGACCTCATCCTGAGATGACGGTACTCTGCCCTTGGGACATAAAGCAGATGAGTAAGACCATCATCTGTACGAGAATAGCTGCGGTTTGTTGCGGCTTATTCCGCGCAGAGCTCCGCCACCAGAGCGTCCATCTGCGCTTCGCTGGTTTGGTTCAGTGCGCCGCACAGCAATACCTCCGTTTCACACAGTCGGAGTTCCTTCATCTTTTCCAACTCGGCGCGCATCTGCCGCGCGGCAGCAGGGGCCCATGAGACGTTTTCCATAAGGCCGATCCGGCGGTTTCGGAATCCCTTTGTCTGTAAATGATCCAAAAAGGCCTTCATGGGCGGGAACAATCCTCCGTCATAAGTGGAGCAGGCCAACACCAGTTTCCCGCAGTAGAACGCACTGGCAACAGCGTAGGAAAGATCTGTCACAGTGAGATCACATATGTTGACCTGCACGCCTTTTTTCTCTAATTTACCCTCGAGGGTCTTCGCCGCATGGGCAGTATTTCCATGGATGGATGCGTGGGCAATCAGTATGCTCTCCGATTCTTCCGGTTCCCATTGTGACCAGAGATCATAGAGCCGCAGACACTTCTCCAGCCCTTCTGTAAGCACGGGACCATGGAGCGGGCAGATCGTTTTGATCTCCAGCGCGGAGATTTTTTTCAGCAGCGCCTGCACCTGTGCGCCATACTTTCCGACGATGTTGTAATAATACCGCCGGGCCTGCGGCGCCCAGGGGGCACGGGCAGTCCGTTCCAGTGAACCGAAGCGGCCGAAGGCATCCGCCGAGAACAGGATTTTTTCCGTTTCCTCATACGCCGTCATCACCTCCGGCCAGTGTACCATCGGTGCCAGCAGGAAGCGCAGCCGGTGTGAGCCCAGAGAGATCGTGCTGCCCTCGCCAACCTCCAGCATACGGTCTTCCGACAATGCACCCGTGCCAAAGAACTGCTTGATCATGGTAAATGTTTTCGCGTTTCCCACGATCTTCATCTCCGGGTACTCTTGCGCTATCCGCATGAGGCTGCCGGAATGATCCGGCTCCATGTGTGTGACCACAAGATAGTCGGGGTTGCGCCCCTCCAACACCTGCGCTACATTGGAAAGCCATTCCTCCGCCGCCCGTGCGTCCACGCTGTCCATCACGGCGATCTTCTCATCCAGAATGACATAGGAGTTGTAGCTCACTCCCATAGGCTGGACGGGGTACTGGTTTTCAAAGAGTGCCAATGTGTTATCATCCACCCCTACATAGCGGATGGCATCTGTTACCGTTTGGATAGCCATATAAAATATACCTCCTATTTTCCTTACTCAGACTCTGACTGACAGGTTCATCTTTTCTAATGGAACATACGCTCAACCGCGGATCGACGATCGCGCATTTTACCGTTGCCTTGCTTCCCCCAGAGTCGTTACATGTGGTACACCGCAGCGGAGTGAAGTCCTTCCGGCAGGCCGTCGGGCGCAGCAGGTGAAAGTTCCCAGCGTACCTGCCCCGCCCACCGGGAGGCGACGGCGGAGAAGTGGAGCATGACAATACCGAGATCCAATGCGGCATCCAAATTATCGGTGTAGGCATCCTCCTGCTGCACCAAATAGATGCTGTGATCCTGCACAAGGAAGCCATAGGGCTGACGGTTGAGATAGCTGGGGGAGAGCGAAGCGGCGTAGAAGGACTGCCAGAGCATATCGTCGTAGAAGTCCATCATCTCGTCAAGCCCAGACTGGTTGCTCCAGCTCCCCATGTGAACCAAATCATGCACGCCCTTTTTGGGCGCGTAGTACTGCTGCTCGGCCCGCACATCGATCTGAGACATACTTAGGATATTCAGCCGCAGCTTTTTTGCGGTCTTTTCCCCGTAGCCAAAGGCAACGATTGCCTCCACCTCTAACGGGGTGGCGAGAGACAGTGCCTTTTTGATTTTGTCGCTGTCGGTGAAGGTCATCCAGCAGGTGTCAATGTCCAACTCAGTCAGCTTGAGGACGAGATCTTCCATCATGTAGCCGGCGTTGATGGCCGCATAGGAATGCGGGGCAGACATAAGGAGCAGGTAGTGCGGTGCTCCGATGAGAAATTGATTATAGCCCGCTGAGCTCTCCAGCGCCGGCTGTGCATCCTTGTCCAAGACGATCAACTCCGTTGCAATCTCCGGGACAAGACGGGGGCAGGTCTTTTCATAGTAGGATCGGAGCTGGCCGATAGCCTCGCTCGGAACTTCCTTTTCACGGAATGCATGAACGGATCTGCGATTTTGAATCATAGCGCTGTAATTCATAGTAGTATCTCCTATTCTGATGTCTTTGGTTTTCTTATAAATCGTCTATCAGTGCGGTGCTCTTGGCGTAGGCGGTACTGCGTGCCTCAAAGAAATCGGTCTTGACCATGTTGGCGTCGGCGTACTGGCCGACCCATTCCATGCTCTCCGGTTCGCTCTCAAAGCCTGGATACAATGCGGGATAGCCAAGGCTCGTCCAGCGGAGGTTGCCGAGATAGCGGATGTAATCGCTGATCATCTGCCGGTTCAGCCCCGGGATGTCGTCGCCGATCACATAATGCCCCCATGCGATCTCCTGCTCCACGCCCTCACGCATCATCTCGCGCAGCGCTTGTACACTCTCGGCGGTGAACAACTCCGGCTGCTCCTTTTGCAGCTCCGTGATGATATTGCGGAACAGCCACAAGTGCGTGTTCTCATCGCGGTTTATGTAGCGAATCTCCTGCGCCGAGCCGGGCATCTTCCCGTTTCGGGAGAGATTGTAGAAGAACATAAAGCCGCTGTAAAAATAGATGCCCTCCAAAATATAGTTTGCCATCATCACGCGCAGCAGCGTGGGAGCGTCCTTCCGCTCCTGAAACTCGTTGTAGCAGTCCCCAATGAAGGTGTTGCGGCGCAGCAGATGCTCGTCCGTTTTCCATTGGTAGAGGATGTCATTGCGCTCCACGGGGGAACAGATGGTGTCGAGCATATAGCTGTAGCTCTGTGAGTGGACACACTCCTGAAACGCCTGAATGGACAGGCAGAGATTGACCTCGTTGGCGGTAATGTAGGCGCCGATATTAGGCAGGTTCGCTGTCTGAATGGAATCCAGAAAGACAAGAAAACTCAGAATTTTATCGTAGGCGCTGCGCTCGGCTGACAGCAGGCGGGGATAGTCCTTCACATCCTGCGAGAGATTGATCTCCTCAGGGATCCAAAAGTTGTTCATGGCCTGCCGGTACCAGTCGCTGACCCAAGCGTACTTCATATTGTTGAAGTCGTTGAGGTTGGTGGTATTGCCGCCGATCATGCGCCGCAGGCGCACATCAGGGTCGCCCTCCGGGTTAAAGAGGGGCTTTTTCTTCAGTTCCGTCATGCTATCCTCCTTATGACGAGCAGCTTTCGCAGGCCTCGACCTCAAGGGCCTTGCTGCGGACATAGTAAATGGTCTTGACGCCGGCCCTCCACGCCTCCAAATAAAGTCTGAGCACCTGACGCATGGAATAGTCGTTGGTGATATAGAGATTCATGCTCTGCGCCTGGTCAATATGTCTCTGGCGAAGGCCCGCGGCGCGTACCGACCAGCTTTGGTCGATCAGATGCGCCGCCTTATAGCACCACCATGTATCCATAGAAAGCTCCGGAGCAACGCGGGGCAGCATGCTGCCCTTTTTTTCCTCTAAAAAGAATTTCTTCATAATTGGATCTATGCCCGCCGACGTGCCGGAGAGGATAGATGTGCTGGAGGTCGGTGCGACCGCCAGCAGATAGGCGTTGCGCATTCCCTGCACCGCCACCGTTTTCGCAAGCGCCCGCCACTTTTCGGAGGTATAACCCCGCTTTTCAAAATACGCGCCCGTCTGCCAGTCGCTGCCCTCAAAGAGCGCGTAACGCCCCTTTTCCCGTGCCAGTGCTGTGTCCGCCTTGACGGCGGCGTAGTTGATGAGCTCGAACACTGCGTCGGTGAAGGCAAGGTGCTCATCGCTCTCCCAGCGGATGCCGCGCTTTGCCAGCATGTGATGGTAGCCGCTGACGCCCAGGCCGATGCTGCGGTACTTCTGATTGGTAAGCCGCGCATATTCCAACGGGTAGAAGTTGAGGTCGATCACATTATCCAGTGCGCGGATGGCCGTTTCCACCGTGCGTTCCATATAGGCCTCGTCCTCCACCGGCAGATTACCGAGAGACAGACTCGCCAGGTTGCAGACCACAAACTCACCTGGGCGTGTGGCCGTCACCACCACTGTGTCGCCGTTCTCCGTGTGCACCTCAGTGCTGATGTGCTCGATGGGCGCCATGTTCTGCGCGATCTCCGTACAGAGATTGGAGCAATAGATCATTCCCGTGTGGCCGTTTGGGTTCATATGATTTACACTGTCGCGGTTGAAAGCGAAGGGCGTGCCGGTCTCCACTGCCGAGCGAAGCACCAGCCGCACGATGTCCTTGACGGTGACGCTGCGCTTTTCGATGCGCGGGTCATTGACGCAGTCCAGATACCGCTTCTCCCATTCTGTACCCCAGTAATCCTCCAGTGCGTAGCCCTTGACCGTGAGGATCTCATGCGGACACATGAGATGCCACGGCGCGTCTATGTTCTCCTCCGCCAGTCGCCAGAAGAGATCCGGATAGCACACGGCGGGAAACACATCATGTGCCTTCATGCGGTCGTCGCCGTTGTTGGTGCGCAGTTGAAGGAATTCCGGCAGATCCCGGTGCCATGCGTCTAAGTAAACCGCCACAGCGCCCTGCCGCATCCCCAACTGATCCACCGCCACGGCGGTGTCGTTGACCAGCCGGATCCAGCGGATAACACCGCCCGCCGCCCCTTGAAAGCCGCGGATGGTGCTGCCTGCAGCGCGCACCTTACCGAAGTACATCCCCATTCCACCGCCGAATTTAGAGACCTTTGCGAAGTTGTCCAGCGAGCGGTAGATGCCGTCCAGACTGTCCGGCACAGTGTCCACAAAGCAGCTTGAAAGCTGATGGTAGGGCTTTCGTGCGTTGGACATGGTAGGTGTCGCCATCGTGACCTCCATACGGCTGAGCATATCGTAAAAGCGTTTTACCCACCCCATGCGGTCAGAGCCTTCGTTCATAGCAAGATGCAGCGCAATACCCAAAAACATCTCCTGCGGTGTTTCCAGCGGCACGCGGCTGCGTGACTGGATCACATAGCGTTTGAGCAGCAGGTCAAGGCCGGAATAGGTGAACAGCTCGTCCCGTTCCGGGCAGAGAAAGTCCTCCGCCATGGCAATCTCCTCGTGGGTATAGTGGGCAAGGATATAGTCACCGTAGAGTCCCTTATCCGTCAGATAGCGAAGCCTGCCATAGAGGTCGCCGATGCCGCGCCCCTCCCATTCCTGTGCGTTGCGACAGCGAAAGGAGTGGTTCAGAAGCCGCGCCGCGATGAACTCCCACTTGGGTGCCTCTGCCGTAGTCAGCTCTACCGCCGCCTTGGTCAGTGCCTCAGCCCGCTCATCCTCCGTCATGCCCAGACGACAGAAACTCTCAAACTTCATTTGAAGCGCCGCGAGGGAGTAGACTTCCTCGGTAAAATCCATCTGGATGCGGCGCAGCACCTCGTCAAGCGAGTCATCCCCCACCGTCCGCGCGATGGTATGCCGGACACGGCGCAGCGCAGACCGCTTTTCGCGGTAGAGGATGTACGCCTTGGCCACCTCATAGTGTCCGCGCTCCATGAGCGTTCGCTCCACCTCGTCCTGCACACGTTCCACGGTGAGCGGCACTGTGACGGAGAGATTGTCGAGAACGGTGGCGAGGATCTCATCCATCTCTCTGCTCCCGATCTCCCTGCCCTGTCCGTCAAACGCCTTTTTCATGGCGTTGAAAATTTTCTCCTGTTGAAAGGGAACGGACTCCCCGTTTCGTTTTCTGATCTCCATTTCGATCCTCTCATCTTCTCCGGTCACTTCTTATGTCCTTTTGAGCAAAGAGCGGGCAAGCGCAGTATCACGCTTGCCCGCTCTATTTTTGAAAGCCGGTTTTTCTGCAGCCGACGCGGCGGGGCTGTTTGTTGTCTGTTGTCTTGGTTTTGGCTTCCCTGCCAGTCACTTCATAGATTCCAGAATGGCGTCCGCCAGTGCTTCCAGCTCAGTGCGCTTGTCCGTGCCCATGGACGAGGCGAGGCTGAGCCGCTCGTTGAGCACCGTCATGTTCTTAAGCTCATCGTTGACGAATTTCTGCATGAGGTCACCGGACTTCACCGCCCATGAGCCGTTTTCAATGATGGCAAAGGTGCGGTTTTGCAGATTCAGTGCCTTCATATCCATGAGGAAGTCATGCATGGCGGGGTAGATGCCGAGGTTGTAGGTCACAGAGGCCAGGACAATGTGACTGTACTTAAACGCCTCGGAGATCAGCTGGGAGACATGAGTGGAGGACACATCGTACATCGCCACCTTGCTCATGCCCTTATCACAGAGCGACGCCGCCAGCGCCTGCGCCGCGTTCTCCGTGTTGCCGTACATAGAGGCGTAGACGATGAGCACGCCCTGGGTCTCAGGGGCATAGCGGCTCCATGTGTCGTACTTTTCGATGAACCAGCCCAGATCCTTGCGCCACACGGGGCCGTGGAGCGGGCAGATGTACTTGATCTGATCCAAAACGCCGCCGGCCTTTTTCAGCAGGAGCTGGATGTGGGGGCCGTACTTGCCCACGATGTTGGTGAGGTAGCGGCGGGCGTCGTCCAGCCAGTCCCGCTCGAAGTCCACCTCGTCGGCGAACAGCTTGCCGTCCAGCGCGCCGAAGGTGCCGAAGGCGTCGGCGGAAAAGAGGACGCCGTCGGTGACGTCGAGGGTCACCATGGTCTCCGGCCAGTGAACCATAGGCGCGCCCACAAAGGTGACGGTGTGCTTGCCGAAGGAGAAGGTGTCGCCCTCCTTCACCTCGATGCACTCATGTCCGTCCACATGGAAGCCGAACTGCCGCATGAGCATGAATGCCTTCTCGTTGGAGATCAGTTTCACCTTGGGATGGCGCAGCAGGATCTCCTCGATGCAGGCGGCGTGATCCGGCTCCAGATGGTTGACCAGCAGGTAGTCCAGCTCGCGGCCATCCAGCACATACGCCAGATTTTCCAAAAGCTGGCGGCAGGCAGACCAGTCCACCGTGTCAAAGAGCACCGTCTTTTCATCCAGCAGGCAGTAGGCGTTGTAGCTTACGCCCCGGGGAATGGGAAAGCAGTTTTCAAACAGGGCCAGGCGATGGTCGTTGGCGCCCACCCAGTAGAGGTCGTTCGTTACTTTACGCACGCAATACATCTTATCTTGCCTCCTTCACGGCCTCAAGCCTTTACAAATTGATCCTTCGTCTCCGCGCACTCGGGACACACCCACTCGGCGGGAAGCTGCTCAAAGAGCGTACCGGGCGCGATCTCGCCGTCCTCATCGCCCAACTCCGGCACATACTCGTAGCCGCAGCCGCTGCAGACGTAGCGGTCGCCGATGGGGGCGGGCTTCGGCGGCGTGGGCCGCTTCATCTTTACCATGGGCGGCGCGGGCAGCTTTTCGCCGCTATCCAGCGCGGCAGTGAGCAGGGGCAGGATCTCCTCCACATCGCCCACGATGCCGTAGTCGCAGTTCTTGAAGATAGGCGCGTTACCGTTCTTATTGATGGCCACGATGGTGGAGGCGTCCTTGATGCCCTTAAGGTGCTGGGATGCGCCGGAGATGCCGCAGGCGATGTACAGATTGCCGGTGAACTTCTGACCGGACATACCCACATAGCGGTTCAGTGGCAGATATTTGAGAGTCTCCGCCACAGGGCGGGAAGAACCGATGGCCGCGCCGGCGGCCTTGGCCAGCGACTCTACCAGTTTCATGTTCTTTTTCTCCCCGATGCCCTTGCCCGCGGAGACCACCCGCTCCGCCTGCGGGATGGGCGTATCCATAGGGATGCCCACGGAGAAGTCGTGACCATCCTTCTTCAGCGCCGCCACAAGGTCGGCCACCTGCTGGGCAGCATCCCCCTCCCGGAAGATGGTCTTTTTGCGAATGCCGGTGATGGGCGCGGGTTTCTTGGCCGCCGAACGGCTCTCGCCGCCGGAGCTCTTGCCCAGCCTGCCCAACAGATGAGAGGCGATGACCACCCGCTGGATCTCGTTAGTGCCCTCGTAGAGGGTGGTGATCTTGGCGTCGCGGTAGGCCCGTTCCACCTCCATGCCCTTGAGGTAGCCGCTGCCGCCGTAGATCTGCAAGGCATCGTTGGTGACCTCCAGCGCGATGTCCGAGGCGTACATCTTCGCCATGGCGGACTCCATGCCGTAAGGCGCGTGCTGCTCCTTCAGCTCCGCCGCGGAGTAGATGAGGAACCGGGCGCAGCGCAGCTTGGTGGCCATATCCGCCAGCTTGAAGGCGATGCTCTGCTGGGCCGCGATGGGCTTGCCGAACTGGACGCGCTCCTTGGAATAGCTCAACGCGTGCTCAAACGCGCCCTGGGCGATGCCCAGCGCCTGCGCGGCGATGCCGATGCGTCCGCCGTCCAGCGTAGACATGGCGATCTTGAAGCCCTCGCCCTCCTTGCCCAACAGGTTTTCCTTGGGAACCTTCACGTCGTTGAAGATCAGCTCCGCCGTGGAGGAGGAGCGAATGCCCATCTTGTCATAGTGGTCGCCGAACTCAAAGCCCTTCCAGCCCTTCTCCACGATGAAAGCGGAGATGCCCCGGGTGCCGATGTCCGGCGTGGTGACGGCGAAAACCACATAGGTGTCCGCCTTAGGGGCGTTGGTAATGAAGATCTTGCCGCCGTTGAGGAGGTAGTAGTCCCCCTTATCCAGCGCCGTGGTCTCCGTGCCGCCGGCGTCGGATCCGGCGTTGGGCTCCGTAAGGCCGAAGGCGCCGATCTTCTCGCCCTTGGCCAGCGGAACCAGATATTTCTTCTTCTGCTCCTCGGTGCCATAGGCGAAAATGGGCCATGAGCCGAGGGAGACGTGGGCGGAGAGGATCACGCCCGCGCCGCCGTCCACACGGGCCAGCTCCTCCACCGCGATGGCGTAGCTCAGAGCATCAAGACCGGCACCGCCGTACTCCTTGGGGTAGGGAATGCCCATCCAGCCCAGCTTACCCAGCTTCTTGACAGCCTCCTCGGGAAACTCATTGTTCTGATCCATTAAAAATGCGAGGGGCTTGATCTCCTCCTCCGCAAAACTCCGGATCTTCGCGCGCAGCTCTTCGTGCGCCGCCGTGGTTTGAAACAGCATACGGGTACCTCCTTTTAAAATTTTACAGCTCGCTTGTGTCTTGGGGATCGGATCCGCCGGTCAGCAGCCTGCGCAGGCTCACGGCACGGAACGCCTCGTCCTGCTTTTGCTGCAAGGCCGCCAGCTGACAGTGGATGGCGCACCGCCCATGCTTGTCCTGCCAGCGGCATTCATATCCCGGCTCCATGCAGGCGCATAGGATGCCCCGCTCCCCCACGACCCCCATGAGATCGTAGAGGGAGGTCGCGTCCAGATCGCAGGACAGCGCGCAGCCGCCGAGAGCGCCGCGGCTCACCCGCACCAAATTGCCGGCGGCGAGCTTGCGCAGAATCTGGTAGGCAAACTGATTGGGGATCAATTCCGTTTCCGACATCTCGGCCACCGAATGCTTCTCCCCGTCCAGCAGCACCCGCAAAATGCGCAGCGCGTAGTCCGTCTCTTTGGTGATGATCATGCTCCACATCCTCTTTTCGCTTGCTTGTTAATACCATCATATCAATCTTGATAAAATTTGTCAAGATAATTTCAAAAAAATTATCGCTTTCATACAGACTGCCCCAGCCCGGGTCAGCTTCGCTTTCCATTCAGCGAAAAGCCATGTTCCTTTTCATATTGACAATCTCCTGATCGGGATTGAGCTTGATTTTCATGTTCGCCACCTCTTTCTTGTTTATTGATTGTGGCTTTATCATACCGCAGGACAAAGTCTTTTTCTGTGACGAGGTTACATTGAAAAAAAAAAAAAAATCCGGTGCTTTTGGAGCACCGGATTTTAAGAAGGTGAATTACGCTTTCCACAGACTGTGGAGGTTGCAGTAGGCGTAGACCGCCTCGACCGCATCGCCCTCGCAGAGAGCGAAGCAGACCTCCGGCTTTTCGCCGGGATGCAGTTCCTTACGCTGATTGCCCTGCTTGGTCTGGAGAGATACCCATTCGATGTAGTGCTCCGGCAGCATGGGGTGCTCCACGGAGCCGACCTTGACATGGGCGATGCCGTTTTCCACTGTCCAGACAGGGACGTGCTTCTCCACGGCGGCGTCGGTGGTGCCGGGAACGATCTCGCTCATCGGCTCGCCGCAGCAGACGACAGGGACGCCTGCGTCCTTAACTTTGGCAATGATGTTACCGCAATGCTTACAAATGTAAAACTTCTGCTCCATGATAATTCTCCTTTTCTTTCTTTAATAGTTTTCTGCGTGAATTTCAAAATAGCTCTGGGGATGGTTGCAGGCGGGGCAAACCTCCGGGACCTTCTCGCCCACGACGATGTGACCGCAGTTGCGGCACTCCCACACTTTGACCTCGCTCTTGGCGAAGACCTCCGCCATCTCTACATTGTGCAGCAGGGCACGGTAGCGCTCCTCGTGGTGCTTTTCAATGGCGGCGACCAGGCGGAAACGCTGGGCCAGCTCATGGAAACCTTCCTCATCGGCTGTTTTGGCAAAGCCGTCGTACATATCCGTCCACTCGTAGTTCTCGTCCTCAGCGGCGGCGAGAAGATTTTCGGCAGTGTCGCCAATGCCGTTCAGCTCTCTGAACCACAGCTTGGCGTGTTCCTTCTCATTATCAGCGGTTTTGAGGAACAGCGCCGCGATCTGCTCGTAGCCTTCCTTCTTGGCCTTGGATGCAAAATAGGTGTACTTGTTGCGCGCCTCGGACTCACCGGCAAAGGCAGCCATCAGGTTTTTTTTTTCGGTTTGAGTTCCTGCGTATTCGTTTCCTTCATGGTGGATACTCCTTCCTGTTTTTCTGCTTTTTTGTAGCAAATCTACGATTTTCTTCTGTGACGAAGTCACAGTCCTTTTTATTTTAGACGATTTAGTCTGTTCTTATCCCGCAGCGTGATTGCACCACGCTTCAGCTCCACCAGTCCGTCCTCCGAGAAGCTTTTGAGCATCCGTGCCACTGCCTCCCGTGCCGAGCTGATGTGCTGGGCGATCTGCTCATGGGTCATGCGTATCGTGTCGGAGCCGGTACGTTCCGCTTCGGCAAAGAGAAATTCTGCCAGCCGCCGATCCAATCCCTTGAACATATGCCTGTGCAGCTCTTTGTGAGCGTCACACGCTTCATTGTGCAGTACCGTATTACAAAACTTCTGGAAAGCGCACTGTTTTATAAACTCCCTGCGATTAGGTTCCACATTCTCACCCCCTTTCTCGTTGGAAAGTTGGTGGTGCTTCCCCCTTTTCGCGGGGCAATACTGCCTTTTGAAAAAAACGCCGAAGATTTTCGGATTTTTTTCAAAAAATTTTTTGAGCAGCAAAATACGCCTGTCCGAAAAGCCCGGACAGACGTATAGGTATTGTAAGCGGTATTCAGATGATTAGACAGTTCATATTGATAGACGTAGTTTTCCCCGGCGGTGGTCGGGCTTTTTTTGATGTGTCAATGACCGTCGGATTTTGTCGATATGGTATGTGCTTCATGGCGGCTACCTCCTTTTAGCCGCCGCTTTTAACAGTGATACCGCGTCATTTCATTAGAAGATAAAAAGAAACGGCGGCTTTGGTTTTTCAAAGCTGCTGCGGAAATCAAAGAACGACAAGCAACAGTTCTGATTTTGCTCCAATATGGTTATTGGGGGCACAAATTAAATCAAAAAAGAGCCGATAACAGCAGTATTTCAAACTGCATATTATCGGCTCTGCGTCTGTGCGTCTGGCTCTTTTAATTAAATTATTTTTGTTGTTTTTTGGCTTTATTATATGTATTAGCTAACTGTCCACAAGCTGCTTTAATCTCTCTACCATGAGAAACTCTCATGGTAACTTCAAGTCCTGTTTGCTCTAATTGATGTTTGAACGCAACCATTTCTTGTTTTTGTGGTGCTCTAATTTTTGAATTACTCGTCGGGTTGTATTGCAGCACGTTAATCATAACATTTTTGCCCTTAAACCATTTTGCAAGTTGCCTTATATCTGAGGAACGGTCATTTATACCTGGTAAAAGCAAATACGCAAATACCACTTTTCGATTATGCCTTTGTGAATAGGACAATGCTTGCTTAACAACATCTTCAATAGCGTACATGTGCATATGAGGAATGATGCAGTTTCTCGCAGCCTGTGTTGCTGCATGTAAAGATATTGTCAACTGAATTTTTAGATGTTCTTCGCGCAATTTTTTTAATTGATTAACTGGACCAACTGTTGATACGGTAATGCCGTCGGTTGGAAAGTTAAGTCCATTTCTATCTCGAAGAATATGGATTGCTGCAATCAAGTTGTCGTAATTGAATAAAGGTTCTCCCATTCCCATAAAAACGATACGATTTACTTTTTGACGTATCAATATGACCTGTTGCACAATTTCAGATGGTGTTAGATTACGAACGAAACCATTGCGTCCGGACTCACAAAAAATACAGCCAACAGAACAACCAACTTGCGTACTTACGCAAACAGTCCCACCATCTCGCCGTTTAATAAAAACCGTTTCGATATACCTGTTGTCTTTCAATTCATAAACATACTTTTCAGTATCGCTACTTTTATAGACTTTTTTTGTTGATATTGATAGATTTTTTTTGTGAAATGGCTGTTTATACAATTCCGCATATAAGGCTCTTGCTTTATCCTCTCCAATTACTTCCGACATTTCTTTGTAAGTAAATCCGTATGGGTCATTCAATATTTCCGTAAGTGTACTTTTAGGTAAGTGTTTCATTTAATATCCTTCCTTTTGTTTTTCAGAGTTTTTGATTATGATTTCTAATTTTTCAACATCAATGATATGTGTTAATTTACATTTAGGGCAGAAAAGAGGAAAATTTCTTAATACCGTATTATAAAATACTTGAACCCTCGTCTTTCCGTTACAAATTGGACATTTTATCCAATATTTTTCAAGCATAATATTTCTCCTTTTGTGCAAAAAAATACAGGTCAATTCTCAACATGAGCATTGACCTGCATTTATACATATAACACTACAACAAAATTAAGGCATAGTTTTTATACTATGTCTATACATCGTTAGTTTTGTTGTATAGCATACGCAAAATAAGCATGACAAAAAAGCCCATATTGAAAATGGGAAAAATATTTTTTGATTTCAATGCTTATCGAATACGCATGCTATGTAACATAAACATTTCCCCCTTTTAATAATACTATACAAAAAAAGCGGCTAATTGTCAACATATACATATGAATTATTTTGGCTAACTGATTGAATTGTGTAGACATATCCAAGAAGAAAGGGGAACAGTAAAATGTAACAGGGTGAATAACTATGGCAAAAAGACCAGTACCGAAATACGATTTCAAGGCTTTTGGGGCAGCGATAAAGGCGGCGCGGACAGGGCGCAAGGAGAGCCGCAAGAAAGTGAGCGACGAAATGTTTATCTCGCCGCGCTACCTTGCGAACATTGAGAACAAGGGGCAGCACCCAAGTTTACAGATTTTCTTTGAGCTTATGCTCCGCTACAATATATCCGTAGACCAGTTTCTTTTGGAAACGCCGCCAGAGAAGAACACGCAGCGGCGGCAGCTTGACGCGCTTCTTGACGGTATGAGCGATACAGGCATACGGATTGTGAGCGCAACGGCAAAGGAGATAGCGGAAGTCGAAACAGAGGGCAGATAAGAAGTGTCCGTCAGAATTGAATAAGGTTTAGAGAGCGTTGTAATCTTTTTTTGAGGATTGCAGCGTTTTTCTTTTGCGGAAGTTTGGCAAAACCGGGCATAGCTCCGTAGTAAGGCATAAGGGATAAAAACATTCGTAGCAAGCATGTGTCATGCCGCGCCCCCGGACAGGAACGCTTCACCCGTCTTAAAACCCTCGGCGCGGATTATACAGAGGAAGCCATAAGGGAACGGATAGCGGGCAGACGGGCAAAGGCGGCGAAAGCCCCCAGAGAGCAGCGCGGCGTTTCGCTGCTTATCGACATTGAGAACAGTATCAAGGCGGCGCAGAGTAAGGGCTATGAACAGTGGGCGAAAATCCACAATCTGAAACAGGCAGCAAAGACCATGAATTTCTTGACGGAACATAAGATTGAACAGTACGCGGATTTAGTCAGCCGGATTGAAGAAATGGCAGCGGAAAGCGGACAGGCGGCAGACGCATTGAAGGACGCGGAAAAGCGGCTTGCGGACATGGCGGTGCTTATCAAGAATGTTTCCACCTACCAAAAGACAAAGCCCGTCTATGACGCATACCGCAAGGCAAGGAACAGGGAGAAGTACCGCGCCGGACAGGAACAGGCGATTATCCTACATGAAGCCGCCGCAAGGTCGCTGAAAGCGGCGGGCATTGCAAAGCTCCCGAACCTTGCCGCGCTGCAATCGGAATATGAAGCCCTCCAAGCGCAGAAAGAAGCCCTTTATGCCGACTATGGGAAGCTGAAAAAGAAAGTCCGGGAATACGATATTATCAAGCAGAACATTGACAGCATTTTACAGGCAGACAGGCAGCCGGAACGGGAAAAGGGAACAGAGCGCGGATAAGGATAGCAAAATCCCCGCCGCTGTGCTATGATAGGGCTATCAAAAAGCAGAGGAGCGTTGAGCATGGAAAACCAGAAAATGCCGGAATATGAAACCATACGCGCCGCCGTTGCCGGGGAAAAATGGGCGGTGGAGAAAGTCGTGGAGTGCTACAAGGACGAAATCGACAGGCTATCGACGGTAGCGGTCAGACAGCCGGACGGAAGCACGAAACAGGAAATCAACGAAGATATGCGCCAGTCCATCACAAAGAAGCTGATAGAAGCCCTCCCGCAGTTCCCGCTTGAAGAAATGGAAAAGGGAAATGTCAGATAGGCAAAAAAAGAACAGGGCGCGGAAGCCAGTATATGACTTCCGCGCCCTGTCTTTTTATGGGTGCTGTTTTCGTGAATGTTACGCAGTAGAACGCCATTTTTGGGGGTAAAGGTATAAAGTATCGCCTATCCGATTTTCACGCCCGGAAAGCCCTGTAAATCAAGGGATTTTCCGCGCCTACTGCGTAACAGGGGCGCGTCTTTTCCTCATGCGCTCGGCGGCTTGTCTGCGGGTGATACGTTTCCGGCAGACGGGGCAGTATTTGACACTGTTAGAGGTTGACGCAAAGAACGCGCCGCACTCGGTACATTTCTTCTTATCCCCTGTCTGGTAAAGCTCCGCATAAAGCAGCCTGTCGGCGGGAAGCACCGCAACCCGGAACCACTTGCAGAGAAGCGAATAGGAAATGAGCTGCGGACATACGCACTCGTCCCCGTCGTCCAGTAAGATACAGTTCCCGTTATCATAATTGCAGCACGTCCGGCGCACAAGGGCGTTGACTTTCCGGCTCTGGGGCGGCGTCAGCCGCTTAACCCCGTTCATACTTCATCAGCGGCGTAAATGGGAAGCTCTGCAAATTCCGCTTCGGTCAAAGCGTCCACTTTGGAAAGGGTGCGCTTTGCAAGCTCCCGCATATCCGCGTCCATGTAGGGCAGCGCGGCGTTGACATTCTCAATCAAAGCCCGCTTGCCGCCCTCGTTGTAAATGCTCAAAAGGTTTGTTTCTTCAACAGTCAGTCTAATCATGCTCATACCTCCATATCGTGATTTTTTGTTTTTGCCGCCGCCTTTTTCGGGGCGGTCTTTGCCTTGTCTGCTTTAAGCTGCGCCCGGATAGAGGGGCGGGGCTTCCTTATCTCCCTGTCCCGGTTCTCCCCCTTGTCAATCAGCGCATACGTCCCATGTCTGCCCTCGATTTTGGAAAAGGAAAGGGTCTTGTAGGGCAGCATGGAGAAAAGGCGGTCAGTGTCCTTTGTGGCTGCAAGCCGCATGAACGCCGGGGAAAGCTCTGCCATGAAATGGGTCTTGTTCGGGCTGTTCGGCTCGTAATGCCGCTTCATTTCCCGCACAATGCGCCGCGCTTCCGTTTCAATCAGCCCGTCCCGCAAAGCGGCAATATGCGCCTTGAAATCCCCCGGCGAAAGCTGCTCCCGGCTGCGCCGTTCTTCCTGTAAGAGCGATTGCAGCGCGTCCGGGTCGTTGGGTACGGCTTCAAAGCGTTCAAATTTCCCAAGCTGCGGGTCTGGGGTTCCGTCAAAATATCTCCCGGCTTCCTGTACCCTTTCCCCATGCTCATAAATCAGCTTCACCGTATCGGCGGGCAGCTCCTTTTCCTTGACGCGCTCATAATGTTTAGAGTAGTCCAGTTCGTACAGATTGCCCTTGATTTTCCCGCGCTCCTTTCCCGTCAGCTCGATTGCATAGGCAAGAACGCGGTCGCTTGTCTGCTCCATGTAGAAACGCCATGTGTTGTGGGGCGCGGTGTCTTTGAGGAAAACGTCGCGCTCCCGGAAACAGTGCGTCCCGGACGGGCGGCAGAACCACAAAAGTGTTTTGTCCTCCCTGTGGGGGCTTGCCGCCGCCTTTGCGATAATCTCTTTGTCAATGTCTAAGTCGCTCTGGTAAAAGCCTGTGTTCTGCTTCATAATCGCTTCAAGGGAAGCAAACAAATCCATGTTTTCAAATTTGCTCTGTTCCGGCATGGGTCAGCTCCTTTCCAAGTCCTGTGACTTCTGCTTTGCGTTTTTCTTCTGTGCCTTTTCCTTGTCGGCTCTAAGCTGCGCCCGGATAGAGGGTTTCTTTTCCGGCTTCGCTCCCTTGCCGCGCTCCTTGTCGGCTTTGACAGCGTTAGCCAGGTCAACAAGGGAAATCTGCTCGCCCGCCTTTACCTTTGCTTCCAGTTCGTCAACGGTGGGGGTGTTGTTGATGATACCGTCAATCATGTTCCCGTTCTGCTCTGTGGTCTGCTCGGCGGTTTTCAAGGGATTGTCCCGCTGCGCCTGTTCTGCGGCAACGGCAAACGCCCGCGTCCCATTCCCCATAATCAGATACTTTCCGTCGTCCGACTGGTGGTGAAAGCCATATCCGGCGGCTTCTATCTGCTCCCGGCTCATGGCGGTCACATGGAAAGTCCCCCTCGGTGTCTTGACAGTTTCGCCCGTTTCCAAGTCGTCCGGGGAAATTGGCAAGACCACCTACAAGGTGCGCGTCCATTTCAGCCAGACCAGCACCGAAACCATGAGCGACAAAATCAAGCGTATGGTTAAAAACGAGATACAGCAGATGTGACCGGCTGATAAAGCCAGCCGCCTTGTGCTAAACTGATGGTGGTACGCACCAAAACTTTTATCCAAGGAGGACATGAAAATGCTGTACACAGAAAAAGAAAAAAATGAGATTGAGCGCGTCCGTAAAGTGTTCGAGAAACACCTCCAACAAATGACTGGTTATGATTTGGTTTGGTCGGACAAGGTCGGCTATGTGTGGCTGGCAATATCTATCGACCCGATCTATATTGACACCGGAAACTGGATAGAGTCCGCTGCCAGCCTTTGTTATGAGTGCTTGAATGATATAGCACTGGATGTTTTCGGAATGACTGGAAACGACCATGACTTCGAGGACGCCGATCCGCTGGAACTGGCCGAGATTAAGCGGCGCTGGAAACCCTATATCGACCAACTGCCGGAATATGCGTACATTTGCGACGAACTGCTAAGCGGCCGCAAGTAACTCTACTCGCCTGAGTGTCAGGAGCATGAAAGTGCTTCTGGCACTTTTTTTGTGGCCTTTTTGTGAATTTGATTAAAAAGTCCTTGACAACTCGTTTCGGGAAAGACCGCAAAATCCATCCTCATTTCCTGCGGTGCCCGGCTCGCGCCCTTCGACATCCAAGAACTGAGAGACCTCACCATGTACGATGAGCTGGCGTTAGATACGCTGGGCGATAAGAAAACGGCGTTGTTCCTCATCATGTCGGACACTGATTCCACCTTCAACTTCCTCATCAGCATGGTCTACACCCAGCTTTTCAACCTTTTGTGCGACAAAGCCGATGATGTGTACGGCGGTAAGCTGCCCATCCATGTACGGTGCCTTATCGACGAGTGCGCCAACATCGGGCAGATTCCCAATCTGGAAAAGTTGGTGGCGACCATTCGCAGCCGTGAGATCTCCGCCTGCCTTGTTTTACAGGCAAGAAGCCAGTTGAAAGCCATCTACAAGGACAACGCAGATACCATTGTGGGCAACATGGACAGCCAGATATTTCTGGGCGGCTCCGAACCCACCACCCTGAAAGACCTGTCGGAAATGCTGGGAAAAGAAACGATTGATTCTTTTAACACTTCGGACACGCGCGGTAATTCGCCATCCTACGGAACATCGTTCCAAAAACTTGGTCACGAATTATTGAGCCGGGACGAGCTGGCGGTGCTGGACGGCGGCAAGTGCATTTTGCAGTTGCGGGGTGTGCGCCCGTTCCTTTCGGACAAGTACGACCTCACCCGGCACCCCAACTACAAGTTGACCTCGGACTACGACTCCAAAAACACTTTCGATATAGAAAAATATCTGAACCGAAAAGAAAAAATCAATCCCAATGATGAATTTGTTGTGATTGATGCTGATTCGCTCCCGTCTGCCTGACCCGGTAGGCGGTTTTATTTTTATCCCGGCTAGAAAGGTGCACCAGAAAATCAGCCTTGCTGCGGTTATGCAGCGTAAAACTACAAGATTTCGGGTGTGTACAAATGACCGGAAACGCTTTATAATAAAGGAGAAAAGACTATGGAATTCTTCAACTCTGCTATCGAAGTTCTTCAGACTCTGGTCGTGGCTCTGGGTGCCGGTCTCGGCGTTTGGGGTGCCATCAACCTGCTGGAAGGTTATGGTAACGACAACCCCGGCAGTAAGAGTCAGGGCATGAAGCAACTCATGGCTGGCGGCGGTGTCGCTCTGGTGGGCATCACCCTGATTCCCCTGCTGAGCGGTCTGTTCGGTTAAGAACAGTGGGCGGCGATTGCCGCCCGGTACATATTATAATAAGGAAAGCCATAGTAACGATCTCACATACAGAAGGTGAAGCAGATGAGCGAGATTTTATTGTATCATGGCAGTAAAGAAGAAGTTGTCTATCCCGAAATCCGCATCACACGGTATACAAAGGACTTTTCTTGGGGATTCTACTGCACGAACAACTATCAGCAAGCCTACCGCTGGGCAGACCGCCGTTCTGCCGATGGCCTTGTGAACGTCTATCGCTATGTAGAAAATCCCGACCTGAAGATCCTGCGTTTCCCTGAAATGTCGGACGAATGGCTGGATTTTATTGCAAAATGTCGTGCAGGCGAAACCCATCCCTACGATATTGTGGAGGGACCCATGGCAGACGACACCATTTGGGATTACGTCAACGGATTTACGTCCGGGCAGATCAGCCGTGAAGCATTTTGGGCATTGGCGAAATTCAAGCATCCAACACACCAAATCAGCTTTCATACCGTAAACGCTTTGCACTGCCTGACCTTTGAGAGGAGTGAACCCATCCATGACCGAAAAGCAGAAAAATGACGTTCTCTATGTTTGCAGCCTGATTGAGACCATTGCCCGCAAGACCAAAAATCATCGGCAGGATGTGATCCGTCACTTCACAAAAGCCGACATCGAACGGCAGCTCCGGCTGGCAGAAGTAAACCATTGCCTGTCCTTTGAGCAGGTTTCGGATGAGCTGATCGAAGATCTCAACATCCCGGATGGGGATTTTGATACCGCCGCAGAGTGCCGCTATACGGTTCCTTCTGCAACCTCCATCGGAATGCTGTATCAGGGGCTGGTGCTGTCCACCATGAAGGATGAGGATGCTGCACAGGCAATTCTGGATGTTTTTTCGTCGTTTATCACGGATGAAATCTCCGATTTTAATTCCAACGTATACTACACCAATCCTGATTATCTCCGCTGCTCCTATCTGGAGGGCAAGATGCTTGCTTGATTTCCACTTTCTTACCGCTGGGAGCATCGCAAATGAACGATTACAAGCCTTACAAACAGCTCAAGCAGAAACAGAAAGCTAAAGTTGTAGAGCGGATATATAAAGAACTGCATCAGTTCTTTTCTGATAACCAACGGTTTCCTGATACCCCGGATGAACATGAGTTGCTTGCTCGTCAAATTTTTTCGCACATTCCATACCATGTTTCCTTCGATGAGTTCTATGCCGTATATAATAAAAAGCATTCCGCTATTGAACAGCGTCTCGCAGAAAAAGGATTGCCGGAACATCTGCTTCATCGTGAGGAACGCAGACAGGAAAAACTGAATCGTCCTGCTGTAAAAATGACAAAGCCCCACAGAAAGAAGAAAAAGAAACAGGTGTTCGAGCCACTCGTGGAACAGAATGATGATTTCTTCTTTATTGCTGGTTATACTTCTGGCGGTGCCCCTTATGGTGTCACATGGGAAGAAATGGGCCTAGAGCCTTGGGAAGAACTTATATAAATATTGTTGCCATTGCCGATTGCCAAAAGCAGTCGGCATTTTTTGTTTTCATCGGCTTCTGAGGCGATTATTCCATACGGCGGCTTGAGCAGCAACGGAAAGCCCTCTGCGGTTTGCAGTTTTATTGAATGTCCGTGCTCCAAGCCGTGTCTTTTATCCACCCATCAGCGAAAGGCGGTGTCTGATGCAGTTTTTGACCCACATTATTTTCCTCCTGAACCTTCTCAAGACCCTTATCAACCACTTCAGCTAAGGACGGTGACTGCTGAATGGAAACCGTTCTCAAGGCCATTGCCGACTGGATCAAAGGCATCCTGACGGCAGGCATTATGTCAAACCTTTCCGGTCTGTTCGACGATGTGAACACGCAGGTGGGAAACATTGCCCAGCAGGTGGGCACCAAGCCCTCCAGCTTTGAGCCGAGAGTGTTCGCCATGATCGAAGCCCTTTCCCGGAACGTGGTGCTGCCCATTGCAGGCATCATTCTGACCTTCATCGCCTGTTATGAGTTGATCGAAATGATCACCCAGCACAACAATATGGCGCAGTTTGAGCCTGCCCTCATCATGCGCTGGATCTTCAAAACGGCGGTGTCGGTGTGGCTCATCAGCAACACCTTCGATATTGTGATGGCGGTCTTTGACCTGACACAGAAGGTGGTGTCTGATTCCAGTGGCATCATTGCCGGAAACACCCGTGTCAACGACATTGGCTTGTCGATGTTGGAAGCCAGCCTGATGCAGATGGATGTAGGCCCCCTGTTCGGGCTTTTCCTGCAAAGTTTTTTCATCGGCATCACCATGCGGATATTGAGTATCATCATTTTTGTCATCGTCTACGGGCGTATGATTGAAATCTACTGCATGGTGAGCCTTGCGCCCATCCCCATGGCAACATGGGGCAACCACGAGCAGTCGCACATGGGGCAGAACTATCTGAAATGCCTGTTTGCACTGGGTTTTCAGGGCTTCTTGATTTTGATTTGTGTTGCTATTTACGCTGTACTGATTCAGAGCGTGGCGATTTCCGGGGATGCCATCAATTCTATTTGGAGCATTGTGGGCTACACCGTTCTGCTCTGTTTTAGCCTGTTCAAGACCAGTTCCGTGACAAAATCCGTCCTCGGAGCGCACTAAAGGAGGTGTTCACTTGGCTGCGTATATTTCCGTTCCCCGTGACCTGACGGAAGTAAAATCGAAGGTCGCATTCAACCTGACGAAACGGCAACTGCTTTGTTTCGGCACAGCGGCTCTCATTGGAGTGCCGCTGTTTTTTGTTCTCCGGGATTCCGGCGGCAACACTGCCGCCACCCTCGGCATGATGGCAGTGATGCTGCCGGCGTTCTTTCTCGGAATGTATGAAAAGAACGGTCAGCCCATGGAAAAGCTGCTGTCGTACTATGTGCAGTCCCGGTTTCTCCGCCCGAAGATTCGTCCCTACAAGACCAACAACTACTATGCGATTTTGATGAAGGGAGGCATGACCCATGATTCCGTTTTGGAAAAAGACCGGTAAGCACAGCAAGCCGCAGTCTGCGCAGAAGCGCAGGCAGAAAGCAAAGCCCGCTGTGCCCCGGATCGCCCAGCAGTCCATCCCCATGCAGCGGATGTTTGAGGATGGCACCTGCCGGGTGAAGCCCAATTACTACACCCGTACCATCCAGTATCAGGACATCAATTATCAGCTCGCCCAGCAGGAGGATAAGACGGCGATTTTCGAGGAATGGTGCAGTTTTCTGAACTTCTTCGACAGCTCCATCAAATTTGAACTATCCTTCGTGAACATGGCAACCGACAGCACCGAGTTTGAAAAGAGCATTCGCATTCCGTTCCAGAAGGACGGCTTTGACGATGTTCGTGCCGAGTATTCCCAGATGCTGCGCCAGCAGCTTGCCAAGGGCAATAATGGTCTGACCAAGACCAAATTCATCACCTTTGGAGTGGAGGGTGAAAGCATGGCGCAGGTCAAGCCCCGTCTGGACCACATCCAGAACGATTTGCTGAATAATTTTCATCGGCTGGGGGTGCAGGCAAAGCCCCTGAACGGTATCCAGCGGCTGAAACTCATGCACGATATGTTCAACATGGACGGCACATCCAAGTTTCACTTTGACTGGAAAGATCTTGTGAAAAGCGGCCTTTCCGTGAAGGATGCCATTGCGCCTACCGCCTTTGCCTTCAAGAACAGCCGCACCTTTCAGATGGGTGGCATCTTCGGGGCGGTCAGCTTCCTGAGCATCACGGCTTCTGACCTGAGTGACCAGTTGCTGAAGGACTTTCTGGACATGGATTCGTCCCAGATCGTTACCATGCACATCCAGTCCGTTGACCAGAACAAGGCCATTAAAACGGTCAAGCGCACCATCACCGAACTGGATCGCAGTACCATTGAGGAGCAGAAAAAAGCCATCCGTTCCGGTTATGATATAGACATTCTGCCGTCAGATTTGAAAACTTACGGCAGGGATGCCAAAGCCCTGCTGAAAGAATTACAGAGCCAGAACGAGCGGATGTTCCTTGTCACTTTTCTGGTGCTGAACACCGGGCGCACGGAGCAGGAACTGGAGAACAATGTTTTTCAGGCATCCAGCATCGCCCAGAAGCACAACTGCAATCTGTGCAGACTGGACTACCAGCAGGAGCAGGGGCTGATGAGCAGCCTGCCGCTGGCAGACTGTCAGATCGAAATTCAGCGAGGGCTGACCACCAGCAGCACGGCCATCTTCATTCCGTTCACCACGCAGGAACTGTACCAGTCCGGCAAAGAAAGCCTGTATTACGGCTTGAATGCCCTGTCCAACAACCTTATCATGGTGGACCGCAAAAAGCTGAAAAACCCCAACGGCCTGATCCTCGGCACTCCCGGTTCTGGCAAAAGTTTCTCGGCAAAGCGTGAAATCACCAACGCTTTTTTGGTGACGGACGATGATATTATTGTGAACGATCCCGAAGGCGAAGTGCGACACGAAGTCGCGTAATGTATTGTGTATAAACACTGCTCTATCCATTTGGAGTAACCCTACTGTGACCTGCACTGGTCAAAAGCCGGCGTTGGGAAGCTCACAGGACAATATGGGAAATCTGCCAGCCTAAAAGCAGACGTACCTTTAGGGTAAAGAATGCTATGTCGAACGTAATGTGAATCATCGTAAGGATCGTTACAGGGAATAGGTGAAATAAGGCTGATACACCTACACCAAAAGGTGTTAGAGGTGGCCAAGGGGCCTTTCGCTACCCCGAAGCAAATGGACACAAATCCTCCCAGTTCAAAGATGGCGGCTAAGGCATTCATGAATTATGCTCTGCGTCACCAACGATGGGCGTAAGATCGGCTTGGATGTTCGCCTGATGAACCCCATGCTGCCCGACGACCCCAACAGCAAGCTGAACGTCTGTGTGCGGAACGTGCTGAAGATCTGGGATGAGGGCAAAGATCAGAAGCTGACACAGCTTTTGTTCTGCGACCTCTCGACACCGAAAAACGATGGCAATTTCAATGTCTATGAGGACATTCGCAAAAAGCTGGTTGCCGCCGGTGTACCGGAAAACGAGATTGAGTTTATCCACAACGCAGATACCGAAGCAAAAAAGGCGGCATTGTTCTCCAAAGTGCGCTCCGGCGATGTGCGAGTTTTGCTCGGAAGCACGGCGAAAATGGGAGCGGGCACCAACGTCCAGTCCCGGCTTGTGGCGGTGCATCATCTGGATGTTGGCTGGAAGCCCAGCGACATGACCCAGCGCAATGGTCGCATCATCCGTCAGGGCAATATGAATAAGGAAGTCAGGGTGTTCAATTACGTCACGGAAGGGACATTTGACTCGTACTTGTTTCAGACCCTTGAGAATAAACAGCGATTCATCAGCCAAATCATGACTTCCAAATCTCCGGTGCGCTCCTGCGAGGACGTGGACGAGCAGGCACTTTCCTATGCGGAGATCAAGGCACTGTGCGCCGGAAATCCGCTCATCAAGGAAAAGATGGACTTGGACGTTCAGGTCGCCAAGCTGAAGGTGCTGAAAGCCGACCACCAGAGCCAGAAATTCCGTCTGCAAGACAAGCTGCTGACCAAATTCCCGGCTGACATTCGGGAAACGAACGCCTATATTGCTGGGGTGAAAGCGGACGCACAGCTTGCCGCCGCCCATCCGCAGGTGCAAGAGGGTTTCTGCGGCATGACCATCAAGGGCGTGACCTACGATGAGAAAAAGACCGCCGGTGAGCGTCTGGTCCTTGCCTGTTCCGAACTGCCAAACGCCGAAGAAAAAGTCATCGGCAGCTACCGGGGCTTTGAACTGTCCCTGCGGTTCGATACCTTCCGCAGCGAGTATCAGGCACTTTTGAAAGGGCAGCGGAAGTACACGGTGCCCTTGGGCACCGACCCACTGGGCAACATTATCCGTCTGGATAACGCCCTGAACAACTTCCCGGAGCGCATTAACTCTGCTGAGAATGAACTAGCCACTCTGCATCAGCAGCAGGCGGCGGCGCAGATTGAGGTGGAAAAGCCCTTTCCGCAGGAAGAAGAACTGGCTGAAAAGTCAGCCCGCCTTGCAGAGCTAAACGCCCAGTTGGATGTGGACGAAAAGAGCCATGAGCCGGAACAGGACGAGGAGGAACAGGAGGATGCCCCTCGCCCCTCGGTGCTGGCAGCATTGGAGGAAAAGTCGGACAAACCGGAGCCTGTGAAGCCCTTCCGCAGTTACTACGACAAGGATGGTGATGCCCGGTGAAAGAAAAGCGGGACGAGATCATCATCCTGAGAACCACAAAGACCGAGAAGAACCGCATCTATGAAAAGATGCTGGGCATGGGCATCCGCAGCCTGAGTGCCTATATCCGAAAGATGGCACTGGACGGCTACTGCCTGAACCTTGACCTGCCGCAACTGCGGCGCATGGCAAATGGAACTGACCCCGGAGATGATTCGGTCTATCCGCACGCTCTGCGGTGTCTGCCTTTGTAGTTTTGTAGAATCCAAGGCGTTCA
>OAWA01000067.1_pt1 | contig 107998 bp, 138 predicted proteins | sample 1516971 | NCBI WGS metagenome assembly OAWA01 (sample SAMEA2580097, study PRJEB22360) | human gut metagenome | biome: human gut; feature: human-associated habitat; material: faeces | place: Denmark | collected 2008/2010
TATATTTCAATCATTTGCAATATAAAGTTAGGATAATATCAAGGTTAGGATAACGGTGCTTATCCGAAAATTCGGATAAACACCGGTTGCAGCCGGGGGAAAGGTATTCGGCACGCACCATGACGAAGCGACAGGCGGACGCGCTTCTGCGGAAAGACTTGCGGAAGTTCTGCGCCATGTTCCGCCAGTTCGGGCGTGACAGTCTGCTCCTTGCCACGCTCGCCTACAATGTCGGTCCATACCGGCTTTTGGGGAGCGGGAAGATACCCAAAAGCAAACTGATCCGAAAGCTGGAGGCTGGCGACAGGAACATTTACCGGGAATATATCGCTTTCTGCAACTACAAGGGTAAACGGCACGCCATGCTGCTCAAACGGAGAAAGGCGGAGTTTGCGCTGCTGTACATTCCGTAACATGGCAAATGCCTGACAAATGAAAATCCGATGAAGCCGCAACTTCATCGGATTTTCCGCTTTTCATACATTCGGGATTTTTCCTTTGCCGATTACTTCACCGTTCCTGCAATGCTCTATGATGCCGGGCAAAAATCCCATCTCCCCGATTGCGATATGCCGGATATACTCCGCATATTCCTGACCTTGAAAATTCCTCCCCGTGAGGTTTTTGAAAATCATCCTTATGCTTGTTCCGTCATCACTGTACAGGATGATTTTTCCGTTCTGTCTGATTTCTTCCATGATTAAAACTTGTTTTTGTGAATACTATCGTAGATTGGGACAGCGGTTTCTTTGCTACTTTCTTTGTCCGCCATCATGCTCACCGAAAGAAAGTAGGGCGGCTTTCGCCGCCGCCACTCAAAAACGGGTGTAGAGTCCCGTTACCATCGTGAACATTTCTTCCAGCATATCGCAGTATATGCCCTCGTGCGTTGCTATATCCTTTGTCTTGCACTCGAATGTCTTTTTACTGAACGTCCTGCGGTAGAAACGCATATTGTAAAGGTCTAAGCCGGCATCGTAGATGATGTCAAGGCGGTTTGCGCTCGTCTTGTTCCTCGCAAGGCTCATGCGTAAGCCGTTGCCCATGTCTATAAAGTCCTTGCTTCCCGCCATGGCGGCAAAGCGTCTGCCGCCTATTTGCTGTAAAATCGTCTTTGCTATCATGCTTTTCTTGGTTTTAGGTTGGCGGTGCGGATACCGCCAACTTGTTTAACATTCTGTTATCTCGGCAATGGGTGTGTTTCGTTTCAGCCATTCCATCAGGCACTCCATATTGTACTCGCTTGTGATGACTGCCGTATGGCTGTCAATGGCGGTAAACCTGCAGCTCTCGTAGTCGTCTATCCACCCTTTTAGGGTATCAACTCCCCACGCTTCGGCATCGTCAAAGATACCGTCCAATACTTTGATAGGCTCGCTGAACTTCACTATCAGCGTTTGGTAGGCTGCGTTCATCGTCTGTCCTCCTTTTCTTCCTTTGCCGTGAGCCACTTGTCCCGTGCGGCTCGGCACTCGTCCAATGTGGGTTTGACACAAGAGAACAACTCTCCGTTTGTGGGATGGCGGTAGTCGTACTGCACAAGTGTCCGCTTGCGTCTGCCGATACCTAATTGGAAACGCTCGTATTTCTCCGTACCTGCTTCAGTGCAGGTGCTTATTCCGTTGATGGTCATTCGTGTTGCCATAATCGTTGATTTTAGAGTGGTTAAAAATGTACTGACAAAACTCTGTTGCGCATCACCATTTCGGGGTCGCTTGTATAGCGTTGGTGCAGGTAGAAATGGTGGGAGCCGAAGCCGTAAAGGAAGAACCTGTCAAGTTCGTGCTTCTCGGCAAAGTCCTTTACACTCCGTCTTAACTGCCCCTCACTCGTTGCAAGAGTGAGGAGGTTCACAAATTCAATGAACATCGTGGGGATTTTATCGTCCCACAGACAAACCATGCTTTCAATTCTTACTTCCATACTATTGGGTATTATAGGTTGATACTATGCCGCTTCCATCCGCTGGCGGATAAGGTTCACGTTGCTGTTCACAAGGTTTACAATGCGGTCGTGGTACTCGGTATTGGAATTGTGCAAGCCACGACTTTGCACCACTTCCAATGTCTTCAAGGAAACCTCCACCGTTTCTATGCGCTTGCCGTCAATGGTTGCGGATAGGATAAGGGAGTTCTTTTCAAGGAAATAGGAGTTGGAAAACACGCAATGGTGCAGTTCCGTCCCTTCCGCTGCAAACTCCGCAACGCTCTCCAACACACGCACCTGCAAAGTGCCGTCCGTGAAGGCTATGCCGAAAAATATGCCTTTGAGTTTGCGGTATGCCTTCTCGTGTTTCTTCGCTTGGCGGATGCGTTCCTCCAATTTCTTGCGCTCTATCTCCTTGTTGCGCTTGTGCATAAGTCTGTCATGTTCGGCTTTGAGGTCGGAGGGGCAGACGTACTTCGGGCTGTTCGTGTCCTTGCCGAAAAGCCGCAGGAGGTCTATGGTGTCACGCCACATGGAGCCGTCAGCAATGGTGTAGCCGTTGCGGATACATATCTTCACGGATGCCCAATACCTCTCTATGTCAAAGGAACTGCGGATATAGTGGCGCAACATGGGATATTGCCCTGCTTTCAACAGCGTTTCGGATCGGCTGTCGGAAAGGATAGCCGTGAAAAGGTCGTAAGGCAGTATGTTGTGGTATTCGCCATTGAAGCCGTTGCGTTTCAGTTCGGGAATGAAACGCTGTCGGGGATAAGTGCAGACGGGGTTTATATCGTATGCACGGAGTTTGTTGTTCTTGCGTACCTCCATGTCGCTGTATTCCGCCCATAGGTCGTAGTAAAGTATGGACATTCCTCGCAGTCGGGCGACAGTGACGGTTGTGCCTTTGGGCGAAATCCACCTTTGCACCACTTCATAAATGGAATACTCGGCTGCCTGCCCTGCCTTGTATCGGGATTTGACGAAGAAGAAGCGTATCACTTGGTACTGCTTGCAGGTGGTGATGATGCAGAAATACTCGTTCTCGTTGAAAACCCTCTTTCGGGTGCGCAACGCTTCCAACTCCATGCCGCAATCCGGGCATGTGCATCCGCAAACGGTGTCCGCAAGGTCGTGTTCACTTTTCCACGAATGTCCGCACTCGGTGCAGATGTTCGTGCCGTCCGCCCTCTTGATGGCGTAATGCTTGAAGCAATGGCGGAAAGCGTATGCCCTCTGTGTGGCGGTCAATTTCGGCAGTCGCTCGCTCAATCGTGCGACTTCCTGCTGTATGGGTGTTCTCGGTTTCATAATCAGAAATTGAATAGGTTGGGTTGTTGTACTTCTTGTGCGGTCGCTTTGGTGGCGGTTCTCGGCTTGCTGCGGTTCTGCAACTTGCGGAGTTCCTCCTCTTGGTATCTGCGGAGTGCGTTCTGCCGTGCTTCCGCCTTTTCCTCTGCCGTGAGTTCCACCACGTGGTTCACCGCCACTTGGCATTGGATTAGCTTGCCCACCTCTATCTCGTTCTCGTCATAGTAGTGGACTGCTTGCCCGAATATCTCCCCGTCCGTGAAGCCGTTGCAACCGCTCCGCTGCACATAGTTGAGAATGTAGGTGACGCAATCGTCTATGTTCTTGGCAGGGTTGCGGTAGTTCTTGGCAAAGAGCGTATCTTCCGCCGCACGTTGCTCCAAGTACATCTGTATCGTTCTCTTGAAATGTTCTGTTCCTTTCATATCGCTGTCGTTTTTATCAGTTATACATTTTTCCGTTTCCCAAAAACTCGTAGTCGTTGGCTGCGCAACTCTCCTCAAAACTCTCTTCGCTGCACTGGTATTCCATATCGTCACGGCACGACTTGAAGAAGCTGTCAAGGCACTTGTCCATGAGGTCGTACAGAGTGGTTCGGGTGTCGGGGGCTTTCAGAAAGTCGTAGATGGGTCGCAGGATGTCCTCGTCTGCGCAATAGCCTGTCAGTACGCAACAGTTATCCGTGAATATCCGGCTTCTACGTTGCTTATTGAAATTTCCTTTGAGGTAATAGGTTTTCGGCTTGAATAGGATGTGCCAATAGTTATTGACGATGTATTTCAGAAGCCGTATGCCGCAGAGTTCCTCCTCTTTTCCGCTGTAACGTGAGGTGAAACGGTAGGAATAACGGCACGTGTCGTAACTCCAATCGTTCACTTTGACTTTGAACACACTTTCAAATGCTTCCAGCGTGTTGCGGTTGTCACTGTCCCAACCGTATTCAAAAGTGCGTAGCCATTCATTGTATGCGGTATCTCTCGCTGCTGCGGAGAGTTCGGCTAATTGGAATAGGTCGTATGTCCTTGTTATCGTTCTCATATCGCTGTCATTTTAGATGGTCTGTTTCAGTATCTCTCTCCAATAGGTCGGCTGCACTTCGCTCAAAAGGAAGTCTGTAAAGTCCCTCCGTGCGTCCTTGTTCAGTTCTCGGTAGAGTTCACGGAACACGGATATGTTGCCGTTGATGTACGTTTCCACCATGTACACGAAGATGTTGTCCACCTCGTAGTATCTGCATTGCTGCGCTGCCGTTTTGCTGCTTCTCTTTGCCATGTCGGTAAGGGTTAAAGGGTGAATAACCAAAGGATGAAACCGAAGAAGGCGGTTGCGGAAAGGATAGCCACGATTACGCCTATCGCCACTCGGAACACTCCGTTTACAATCTCTCTAATGATGCCCCAAAGGATGCCGAACACCACGAAGGCGGTGCGCACAATCAAGCCGCATATCGCAAGCCCTATGTACTGCGCCATTTGTCTGAAATTTGCCGTTGCCGTCATATTTTCGCTGTTTTTGATTTTTTGTTTTTTAATGCGGATTCAAGAGCTGAGGGAGTTGAGTTTCAAACTATCTTATCTGCCTCTCGTTTATCCGACATTTTTTTTATGCGTCTTTCTGTCGCATCGGTCGTTTTCGTTTCGGGTGCTTGAAAAGGTAGGGATTAGGGGATGCAAGGTTTTTCGGGAAAAATACTACCCATAGGGCTGGAGATTTTTTCCGAAAACAGGAGGCTTGACCTTGCATTCCCGTCCAATCCCGGAATTACCTTTGCGCCCAGAACGGAAATGACAACCTGATGCGCTCCCTGAAAGATGCGAAAATGGAGGTAAACGGAAGTGGAGGCAGATTGGACAGGAAAACTTCGAAAGAGAAATCCGTGAAAAAGGGAAAACGCCAAAAGGAAAAGGGACACTGCCGGAGGCGTGAAACCGGGCAAACCACCGGCAAGGAAGTATGATTTTATATGTTTGGCCGAGCGTGTCCGGTCTGACGGATAAAATCATTCTTCCCGGTTTGCCTGCCGTGTGTGACGGCTTGTTCCATTCATGGATCGGGCGGTCAGACACGGCTTTCCGCTTACGGCTCAAAGGAACAGCAAAAAAGAAAAATCGTCAGAAACCCGTAAAAGCACCTCTTTGGCATAAGCACAAAAGAAATGGGCCTTGCATCATCAGTCTAAACTGTTGTTTAGGCGTGATGCAAAGCCCTTTTCTCCGCTTATGCGGCAGTCGGCATACGTTCGTTCAAAATCCTTTTGTACGATGGTGTGCCGACGGATAAAATCGCTTTTACGGAAAAACTTGTATGAGAAGAAAAAAATTAGGGAGATTCATTTCAAAATCTCCCGTTTTATTGTTACTTTTGCATACGAAGAGTTCTTTGAAGGTTACGCAACGCGCAGAAGGATGATGCAGTAGATAACTAACTAAATCGTAACCTATTACTATCATGAGCAATTAACCTACGCTCAGCTCCAATAAATTACACTCTTTTCGTAACTTCCGGCAACAAAGATACAAATTATTTCGATGGTTCGTGATAAAATTATATCTTTGCACGGTTTTTACTAAGAAACTGAATAACAATACATCAAAAATATGATAGCTAAGATTGAACAACTTCTGAAAGAGGTGGAAGCCTTACACGCCTCCAATGCCGAAGAACTCGAAGCTCTCCGCATCAAATACCTAAGTAAGAAGGGAGCCATTAACGACTTAATGGCAGATTTCCGTAATGTAGCTGCCGAACAGAAAAAAGAAGTCGGCATGAGACTGAATGAACTGAAAACAAAAGCGCAGGACAAAATCAACGCGCTGAAAGAAATGTTTGAAAGTCAGGACAACGATTGTGACGGACTGGATTTGACGCGTTCGGCTTATCCTGTGGAACTCGGTACACGCCACCCGCTCACCATTGTAAAGAACGAAATCATTGATATCTTTGCCCGTCTGGGATTCAGCATTGCCGAAGGTCCGGAAATTGAAGATGACTGGCACGTGTTCTCGGCACTGAACTTTGCCGAAGACCATCCGGCACGCGATATGCAGGATACTTTCTTTATCGAAGCTCACCCGGACGTAGTATTGCGTACACATACTTCTTCTGTACAGACTCGTGTGATGGAAACTTCACAGCCTCCTATCCGCATCATCTGTCCGGGACGTGTATATCGTAACGAAGCTATCAGCTATCGCGCACACTGTTTCTTCCATCAGGTAGAAGCGCTGTATGTAGATAAAAACGTATCATTCACCGACTTGAAGCAGGTATTGCTGCTCTTCGCCAAAGAAATGTTCGGTGCTGATACAAAGATCCGTCTGCGTCCGTCTTACTTCCCGTTTACCGAACCAAGTGCGGAAATGGATATCAGCTGTAATATCTGCGGCGGTAAAGGATGTCCGTTCTGTAAACACACCGGCTGGGTAGAAATCCTCGGTTGCGGTATGGTAGACCCGAACGTACTTGAATCAAATGGTATAGACAGCAAAATATACAGCGGTTATGCCCTCGGTATGGGTATCGAGCGTATCACAAACCTGAAATATCAGGTGAAAGACCTCCGTATGTTCTCTGAAAACGATACACGCTTCCTAAAAGAATTCGAAGCGGCATATTAATAATGTGCTAAATTTACCAGTATGCCAATGTTCCCAATGAAACCGTCGGACGGTGATCGGGACATTGGCATATTCATCAACAGACCAATCAGGCCAACGGCGTTGGTTTCCAATCAATGCGAATCGGTCGATTGAACGATCATTCATTATGGCAAAGGATAGACTCATTACTCCCAGTTATTGTTTCATCTTGGCAGCCAACTTCCTGCTATACTTCGGTTTCTGGTTGCTGATTCCTGTTTTGCCGTTCTATTTATCCGAATTCTTCCAGGCTGGAAATTCCACTATCGGCATTGTCCTCTCCTGCTACACGGTGGCAGCTCTCTGTATCCGTCCATTTTCCGGTTATCTGCTCGACACGTTTGCCCGAAAACCTCTTTATCTGTTTGCTTACTTCATCTTTATGATGATGTTCGGCGGATATTTAATTGCCGGTTCCCTTACCTTATTTATTATATTCCGAATCATTCACGGCGTCTCTTTCGGAATGGTCACAGTAGGCGGAAACACGGTAGTAATAGACATTATGCCCTCTTCCCGGCGAGGGGAAGGCTTAGGTTATTACGGACTTACCAACAACACAGCCATGTCCATCGGACCGATGTTCGGACTGTTTCTGCATGATGCGGGAGTTTCTTTTGCTACGATATTCTGCTATGCATTCGGTTCCTGTATTTTAGGTTTTCTATGCGCAAGTCTGGTTAAAACGCCCTACAAGCCTCCTGTGAAACGGGAACCGATCTCGCTCGACCGCTTTATCCTGATGAAAGGACTGCCTGCCGGACTTAGTCTGCTGCTGCTTTCCATCCCTTACGGAATGACGACCAACTATGTTGCCATGTACGCCCGCCAAATAGGATTGAACACACAAACCGGATTCTTCTTCACCTTTATGGCAGTCGGTATGGCCATCTCGCGTATCTTTTCAGGAAAACTGGTGGATCGCGGAAAAATAACGCAAGTAATAGCTGCCGGATTATACCTGGTTGTTTTCAGCTTCTTCCTGCTTTCAACTTGTGTATATCTGATTCAATGGAATGATACAGCCTGTACCCTGCTGTTTTTTGGCATCGCATTATTAATGGGTGTCGGGTTTGGAATTATGTTTCCGGCATTTAACACGCTGTTTGTCAACCTCGCCCCCAACAGTCAGCGGGGAACAGCGACTTCCACCTACCTCACTTCCTGGGATGTAGGAATCGGTATCGGTATGCTGACGGGAGGATATATCGCAGAAATAAGTACATTTGATAAGGCCTATCTTTTCGGAGCCTGCCTGACGGTAGTTTCCACCCTCTATTTCAAACTAAAAGTGACGCCTCATTACCATAAAAACAAGCTACGATGAGAAAGAAAGAACGTTATGAGAAAGTAATCGCCTGGTTTCAGGACAATGTACCTGTAGCCGAAACCGAACTGCATTACAACAATCCGTATGAGTTGCTGATCGCTGTTATTCTTTCTGCACAATGTACGGACAAACGGGTGAATATCATCACTCCTCCTTTGTATAAAGATTTTCCGACTCCGGAAGCACTGGCTGCCACTACGCCGGAAGTGATTTTCGAATATATACGAAGCGTGTCTTATCCCAACAACAAAGCCAAACATCTGGTCGGTATGGCAAAGATGCTGGTGAATGACTTCAATAGCGAGGTGCCGGATAATCTGGAAGATCTGATAAAGTTGCCCGGTGTAGGAAGAAAGACTGCCAATGTGATTCAGTCGGTTGTATTCAAAAAAGCGGCAATGGCGGTAGATACACACGTGTTCCGTGTCAGCCACCGTATCGGACTGGTGCCGGACAGTTGCACCACCCCGTTCAGCGTGGAAAAAGAACTGGTGAAGAATATTCCGGAAAAGCTCATACCGATTGCCCATCACTGGCTCATCCTGCACGGCCGTTACGTTTGTCAGGCACGTACTCCCAAATGTGACACCTGTGGTTTGCAAATGATGTGCAAATATTTCTGTAACACCTATAAAGTTACAAAAGAGGAACCAAAAGCCAAGAATAAATAACGATTTAATAGCAAGGAACCGAAATAAATAGTAACTTTGCGGTCGTTCTAAAAGAAGAATTTTAAAAACACTTTTAAATAAAAATAGAGTATTATGCAGACAATTGACAAATTCAATTTTGCCGGTAAAAAGGCATTTGTTCGCGTGGACTTCAATGTACCCCTGGACGAAAACTTCAACATTACAGATGACACTCGTATGCGTGCAGCTCTTCCTACTTTGAAGAAGATCCTGGCAGACGGCGGAAGCATCATCATTGGCTCTCACCTGGGCCGTCCGAAAGGCGTTGCCGATAAATTCTCTTTGAAACATATCATCAAGCATCTGTCTGAATTGCTGGGCGTTGAAGTTCAGTTCGCTAACGACTGCATGGGCGAAGAAGCTGCTGTAAAAGCTGCTGCTCTGCAACCGGGAGAAGTGCTGTTGCTCGAAAACCTTCGTTTCTACGCTGAAGAAGAAGGTAAACCAAGAGGTTTGGCAGAAGATGCAACTGACGAAGAAAAAGCTGCTGCTAAGAAAGCAGTAAAAGAAAGCCAGAAAGAATTTACCAAGAAATTGGCTTCTTACGCTGACTGCTACGTAAACGACGCATTCGGTACTGCTCACCGTGCACACGCTTCTACAGCATTGATCGCTAAATATTTCGATGTAAACAACAAGATGTTCGGTTACTTGATGGAAAAAGAAGTGAAAGCTGTTGATAAAGTATTGAACGATATCAAACGTCCGTTCACTGCTATCATGGGCGGTTCTAAAGTTTCTTCTAAAATCGAAATCATCGAAAACCTGTTGAGCAAGGTAGACAACCTGATTATCGCTGGTGGTATGACTTATACATTTACTAAAGCTATGGGCGGCAAAATCGGTATCTCTATCTGTGAGGACGACAAACTTGACCTGGCTTTGGATTTGATGAAAAAAGCAAAAGAAAAAGGTGTAAACCTGGTATTGGCTGTTGACGCTAAGATTGCTGACGCATTCTCTAACGATGCAAATACTAAATTCTGTGCTGTTGACGAAATTCCTGACGGATGGGAAGGTCTTGATATCGGTCCTAAGACTGAAGAAATCTTCGCTAACGTTATCAAAGAATCTAAGACTATTCTTTGGAACGGTCCTACAGGCGTATTCGAATTTGACAACTTCACTCACGGCTCACGTGCAGTAGGTGAAGCAATCGTTGAAGCAACTAAGAACGGCGCATTCTCACTTGTGGGTGGTGGCGACTCTGTAGCTTGTGTTAACAAGTTTGGTTTGGCTAGCGGTGTATCTTATGTTTCAACTGGTGGTGGCGCATTGCTCGAAGCAATCGAAGGAAAAGTTCTTCCGGGTATCGCTGCTATTCAAGAATAAGATAATTGTTAAAATCACATAGTTAATTATTAGAAGGGCAGTTCTTTGTGAAAAGAGTTGCCCTTATTTATAAAAACAGAATTCCTCTTATTTATAAAAACGAGGTATGAAAAGACCGATACTATTCTTTTGGTTCATCCTTTTCTTCCTTTACTCTTGTCAGAGAAAGAAAGGAGATAGCTCTTTTTTACCTCTAACCGAACTGCAACCACTTACCCTGGGCATGATGCCTACACTGGACGGACTTCCTTTTCATATAGCCAAAACGCAAGGCATTTACGACTCATTAGGACTGGATTTGACCATTCTTTCATTCAACTCTGCCAACGACCGGGACGCTGCTTTCCAAACCCGGAAAATAGATGGCATGATTACTGACTATCCCAGTGCGGTAGCATTACAAGCTATTCATCATACTGATTTAGGATTCATCCTGAAGAATGATGGTTATTTCTGCTTCATTGTCTCCAAAGAAAGTAACATCAACCAACTGGAACAGCTCAAGGAAAAGAATATCGCCGTGTCGCGCAACACAGTTATCGAATATGCCACCGACCAGCTATTAAGCAAAGCCGGAATCAAGCATGCGGAAATAAACATGCCGGAAATCGGCCAGCTTCCTCTCCGTCTGCAAATGTTGCAGTACAATCAAATTGATGCCTCTTTCCTACCCGACCCTGCCGCATCCATCGCCATGAACAGTAAACATCGTTCATTGGTAAGTACGCAAGAGTTGGGTATCGATTTCACCGCTACCGCTTTTTCACGAAAAGCGCTCAACGAGAAGAGAGAAGAAATCGAGCTACTCATCACAGGATATAACCTGGGAGTAGATTACATAAAAATGCACCCGCAGAAAGAATGGGAGCAAGTATTGATAGAAATAGGTGTGCCCGAAAATCTGACAGGACTCGTCGCCCTCCCCAATTATCAAAAAGCAAAACGCCCCTCCGCTGAAGCGATAGACAAGGCTATACACTGGTTGAAAGAAAACCACCGAATACCCCAAACCTACTCTGAAAAGAATCTGATTGACACTACATTTATTCCCACAGTATCAACTATAATCAAAATCAAATAACAACTAACTCATGCGAAAAACACTACTCCAACTCTTAACCTTTGTAGTATGCATTACAAGTATGCAAAATCCTCTCCTGGCACAGGAGCAGACACCATTAAATCAAGTTGTCAACACACTGAAAGAACGGATTAGTCTCTCCGGATATGCCCAACTGGGATACACTTATGACGATGCAGCGAATCCGGATAACACATTCGACATCAAACGAATCATTTTCATGGCACACGGAAAGATCACCAAACGGTGGACTTGTGATTTTATGTACGACTTCTACAACGGGGGCATGTTACTCGAAGTGTATACCGATTATCAGTTTCTCCCCGGACTTACGGCACGTATCGGTGAATTCAAGGTTCCTTATACCATAGAAAACGAATTGTCTCCTACTACAGTAGAACTTATCAATTGCTATTCACAGTCTGTCTGCTATCTGGCAGGAGTAAGCGGTAGCGATAAGTGTTACGGAATGACTTCCGGACGGGATATCGGTATGATGCTTCACGGGAAATTATTTCGTGACTTCCTACAATATAAAGTAGCTGTAATGAACGGACAGGGACTGAATACCAAAGACAAAAACAGTCAAAAAGATGTGGTCGGTAATCTGATGGTTAATCCGCTGAAATGGTTGTCCGTAGGTGGTTCGTTTATCCGCGGAACAGGACACGCCATAGCTGACTCTGAATATACCGGAATCAAAGCAGGAGAAAATTACGCCAAGAGACGCTGGAGTGCAGGAGGGGTTGTCACCACTTCCACTTTTAATCTGCGTACGGAATATCTTGCCGGAAAAGATCGGAGTGTGAAAAGCGAAGGTTTCTATGCAACAGGAAGCGTGCGTTTTGCCCGGAATTTCGATTTCATCGCTTCGTACGATTATTTCAACCCTAACAAGAGTGCAGATTTCAAACAAAATAACTATATTGCAGGCGTACAATACTGGTTTTATCCCAGATGCCGGTTACAGGCACAATACACCTTTTGTAATAAGAAAGGAGATGGACAAAAAGATTCCAACCTGATACAAGCACAGGTACAAGTGAGGTTTTAAATTCAAGGACTAAATTTAAGTATTAGGTATCAAGTATTAGAGCCGAAGCATCAGGGTTAAGTTCCAAGGTAAAGTAGCAAGGCTATAGTAAGTAGTACCTTAACAATAGGATTAAAGCAGTAGAGTTGAAGCAGCCGAATCAAATAATTATAAAATATAAACCTTATTAATAACAGAACAAAAATCATGGAACACAAAATCGCCGAAACCAACGCCCGAATAGACGTGGCCGACGTATTAAGAGGATTGGCAGTAATGGGGATCATCCTCTTGCACAGCATTGAACACTTTAATTTCTATTCTTTCCCGGAAGAAGTCCCTTTTGAATGGATGAAATTTACCGATCAGGCTATCTGGAGAGGATTATTCTTCACATTCAGTAATAAAGCATACGCTGTATTTGCTTTGCTCTTCGGTTTCAGTTTCTATATTCAGGACAATAACCAACAACGGAGAGGGAAAGATTTCCGCCTGCGTTTTTTATGGAGATTATTCATCCTATTCATTATAGGACAATTCAATGCCGCTTTCTTTACCGGCGAAATATTAACCATGTATGCGATTTTAGGAATTATCCTGCCGATATTCTGCCGGATGAGTGACCGTACAGTTGCCATCTTTGCTACTTTATTAATCCTTCAACCTATCGACTGGGCAAAACTGATCTATGCCTTGTGCAATCCTGACTATGTGGCAGGTAAAAGTTTGGCAGGTTATTATTTCAGCATCGCTTTCGACGTACAAAAACATGGCAACTTCCTTGAAACAGTCCGCATGAATATGTGGGAAGGACAAATGGCTAACATGACCTGGGCTTTGGAACATGGACGTATCTTACAAACACCGGGATTATTCCTATTCGGAATGCTGGTTGGCCGCCGCAAATATTTCCTGTATAGCGAACAGAACGAACGCTTGTGGTTAAAAGCATTAGCCATTTCGCTTCTCTGCTTCTTCCCCATCTACGGATTGAACAATATGTTGCCGGAATTCATCGAACGGAGTGCCGTCCTTGTTCCTCTACAGTTGATATTAAGTTCATTCAGCAGCCTTAGTTTCATGGTATTACTGGTGACAGGATTACTGTTGACTTTCTACCGTGTGAAAGACCGCAGTTTCTTTATGCGTTTCACATCTTATGGTAAAATGAGTTTAACGAATTATCTCGGGCAATCCATTTTCGGTTCTCTTTTGTTCTATCATTGGGGATTCGAATTGGGACGATATTTAGGAATCACCTATAGCTTCCTTTTTGGCATCCTTTTTGTTCTATTACAAATGGTATTCTGTTCGTGGTGGCTCCGACACCATAAACATGGTCCTTTTGAGGGTCTCTGGAAACGTTTGACCTGGATTGGAAAAAATAAATAATTAAATAATGATGAACGAAAAAACGATTAATGAACAATACGCATATATACGTACCTTACTTGAAGAGAAAAGGCTCAAGGAAGCTCTGATGCAGTTGGAATCTCTGCTGTGGCAGTGTCCTGACTGGGATCTACGCACTCGCCTGGAACAATTGCAGACTTCCTACAAATATATGCTGGAATACATGAAACAGGGAGCAAATGACCCTGAACGATGGAATCTGTATCAGAAAATGGTATCAGACACGTGGGGAATTGCCGACCAATCACGTTTGCTCATATTGGATAACGCTTCATCAAGATACTATCATGAAGTACGACGTACTCCCAAATCGCCAGATTTGTCAAACTATGGTCTTAAAACCATATTACACATACTGGAGTCTTTTAATGACGACTTGGCAGTCAGCGGATTACTGTCTGACGAAAAGATGGATGAAGTATTAAAGCGGCATGAGGACACGCTCAAGTTTATGTTTATCAGAACATGGACAAACAGTGCCTGGACTCCCGAAGACGAGGAAGATGCAAAAGCCATGCTTGCCTCGGAATTACTTCCGGGAGACGACTTATGCTTATTTGTCAGTGCCCTCACATTGAGCTTGATGGAATGTTTCGACTTACGAAAAATAATGTGGTTGCTTGATGCTTACGAGCATCCCAACGTCAACGTCAGCCAACGGGCATTGGTAGGTACAATGATTATCTTCCACATCTACAGAAGCCGTCTTTCTTTTTATCCGGAACTTATCAAAAGGGTAGATCTCATGGAGGAAATACCTTCATTCAGAGAAGACGTCGCACGTATTTACCGCCAAATGCTATTGTGTCAGGAAACGGAAAAGATTGATAAAAAGATGAGGGAAGAGATTATTCCTGAAATGCTGAAGAATGTTTCCTCCATGAAAAATATGCGATTCGGTTTTGAAGAAAACGATGAAGAAAACAATGATATGAACCCGGATTGGGAAGATGCGTTCGAGAAGTCCGGCCTGGGAGATAAATTGCGTGAAATGAACGAATTGCAATTAGAGGGCGCAGATGTGTATATGAGCACTTTTGCCGCATTGAAAAATTATCCGTTCTTCCGCGAGGTGCATAACTGGTTTTATCCATTCAGCAAACAACAGTCCAATGTGCTCAAAGCAATGAAACAAGCGGGAAATCAGGGAGGCAGTCTGCTGGATTTAATTCTTCAATCGGGCTTTTTCAGCAACAGCGATAAGTACTCGCTCTTTTTCACGATTCATCAATTGCCACAGTCGCAACAAGATATGATGTTGAGTCAGTTGAACGAACAGCAGGTGGCAGAATTGGCAGAGAAATCGAATGTTGAAACAATGAAGAGGTTCAATGAACGTCCGGGAACGGTCAGCAACCAATACCTGCACGACTTGTACCGTTTCTTCAAACTTAGTGTACGCAAGAGTGAGTTCAGAGATATTTTTAAAGAGAAGCTCGATCTTCATCACGTTCCTGCACTCGACAATATCTTGTATTGGGAAGATGTATTGTTCCCCATTGCCGATTTTTATCTGGCAAAGGAACGTTGGGACGAGGCTATTGAAATTTATGAAGAACTGGAGTCTATTGGAGGATTCGAAGGAGAAAGTGCAGAATATTATCAGAAGTTTGGCTATGCATTACAGAAAAGAAAGAAATATGCAGAAGCTATTCAGGCTTATCTGAAAGCAGACACGCTGAAGCCGGATAATATCTGGAACAATCGCCACCTGGCTATTTGTTACCGGTTAAACAGAAACTATCAGGCTGCACTCACTTATTATAAAAAGGTAGAAGAAGCTGCTCCGGAAGATACCAATGTGACTTTCTATATCGGTAGTTGCCTGGCTGAATTGGGACAATATGAGGAAGCTCTGAATTATTTCTTCAAATTGGATTTCATCGAGAACAATTGTATAAAGGCATGGCGCGGCATCGGTTGGTGCTCGTTCATCAGCCAGAAATATGAACAGGCGATGAAATATTATGAAAAGATTATTGGACAAAAGCCGCTGGCTATTGATTATATGAACGCAGGGCATGTGGCCTGGGTAATGGGAGATATTCAGAAAGCTGCCGTTTTCTACGGAAAAGCCATTACGGCTAGTGGAAACCGGGAAAGATTCCTGGAGATGTTCCATAAAGATGAAGAATCTCTTCTCACACAAGGGATTCGAGAAGAGGACATTCCTCTGATGTTGGATTTATTATAGTCTCCTGCATCTTTCAATTCGGGATATTCAGTAAATATCCCTGCTTAAGAATACAGAAAAAGGCTGCCTCATTTTCTATTTTGAGGTAGCCTTTTCATATTATTGGATTAAGTAGAAATATTCAGATAGATTCAGAATCCTTACTATAACTTTTTCAACTCTCCATACAACTTCTGTATGGGAAGTCCCATAATATTATAATAACACTATACATGCAATACACAACTACAAATCAACCACTTACACAAACGAAGCAGTCACGAAGTAAAACTATAGTAAAACAAACTCATATTTTAAAGAAAAAGGCAGCTTATTCGGCTGCCTTCTCTATCTTCTCCCTAAACAATCTCAACTGGTCTACAGTCGGGTAAAACGTAGGGTTCTCCCAGTTCCTCGAAATCACTGCTATCATCGAATCAAGGTATTTTCCGCAATCGAGAATCTTTGCGCATTTATCTAGCTGGAATTCCCCGGACGGGTATCTCTTATTGTTGAGCGTTTCTTTAGCCCAGGTTAATAGCTCGTTGATCGAGTCGTGGTTGTATTTATTTTCTTCTGCCATATAATATTAGTTTTCGGCAAAGGTATAAAAATCCCGGCATATCTAATACACCGGGAGTGTCATATTCAATAAGGGCTCGAATGCTTTCTATCGATTGTTGTAATCGAAATGAACGCTCTATTAAGATGTCCATTTTGCTCTACACTCTTTACTTGAACTTTAAAAAGTTTATACTTAGAATCATGAAAAACTTTACTATGGACAGTTTTAACATATCCTATGTCTATGCCATCTTTAAAGAGTTGAACTGCATATTTATCATATAAATTTTTCTTATCCAACCTCCATTCTAGTATATCTCCTTCCTTTAATGTTCCACTAGGCAATTGTCTTCTCGTCAGTCCGCAAACTTCACTAGTAAATTTCAAATCACGAACAGGATAATATTCTGCTAAAAATTCAAAATTATCTGTTGATAACAATCCTTGAGTTTGAGCCAATACATAGTATTTGTTATCTTTCAATTTAGGGTTAATTTCCCAATAATTATAATATTTCTGTATATCGGAACGTTCCGTATTAGTTAAGCGTTGAGCAAATACTTCTAAAACATTATTTTTATATACAACTTCTGGATTTGGAAAATCCGGATACATATTAAAACCTTTTTCTAAAGCTTCTTTTACTCCATCAGATATATACTCAAACCTAACTCCTTCAGTCTGATTCCGAGTTATTTTACCTATCTTTATTCGACTATCATTCCTGCCACGTCTCCAAATAAGATAGATGTGTTTTATATATCTCTTCATAATATAATGTTTTTTAGTCTCAAAATGCGTTCTTTTATCAATTTAAAAATCAGCTCCTTACGATAAGAAGACAAACCATATTCTTCTCTCAAATCATCTGGAAGCTCTTTATCTATATAAAAAATTATATCACGTATTTTGTTTTCATCATACAAAGATATAACATTATTTATTATGCCATCTACTATTTCTTGAAATTCGACTCTTATATTTTTTATAAGTTCAAAATGATTTAATTTATTTCCATCGTTACCCCATCTTATTTCAGATTTTCCCCGATTGATAAAACTGTCGAACATTATTTCATCGTTCAACATCTGCTTTACAGCGTCTTCACTTTTTTCTCTGGCTAAACAACAACCACTGTCATATATAGGAGAATACCTGCCCTCCATTTTGAGGATTTTCATCTTTACATGGCCGTTTGGATTATTAAATCCTTCATTTTTTGTAAGGAAATCTTTTATTTGTTTAAAACGATCTTTTAATTTAGAAAAGACATGATTTGCTTCTTCATTGGTCAATTCGGTTTCTTTATATGGTGTAATAAACCCCCAATTTTCTTGATGTCTGTCACTATTCCCAATAATACTATCAAAAATGATAGTTTTTATGATATCTTCTATGTGTTCACCAAAGTTAAAACTTTCGATAGCAGATTTTATAAAATGAAAGGTATAAGCTGAATATGATTCTTTATTTTCAGGCTCATATGTATTATCATAGCCAGTCAATATACTTACTCCTTCTGTCAAACATTCTTCTTCGGTATTCATAGATTTAGAAATACATCCTATTTCGCTTCCATGTTTTGCTATATTATATTCTAACACATCAAACCCTAAAGAACGACCTATTTCTGAAGATATAATTTCAGACCAAAACTCTGGTTTATAATCTTTCCCCTCTTTTAACATGGAGGTTTTAAAGAAATACACGCTATCATCTTCGGGATTACTAACTACACATTTATTGCGTGTACCTTTAGTATTAAAAAAAGGTTTTTCGTTCCATTCTGTTATATCATAAAAATTAGCCATATTCTTATTTTTTGCAAAAATACAAATAAGATCTATTATTTACAAAAGAAGCAGCAAGAATCCCCGACTACATAGCCAGGGACAAACACAAAGATATAACCCTTGCAATAATCATTAACGATTACCGGCCTTCTACTTTACCGGATAAACTTAGTGCTTAGTATTAATTAATGTATCATTTTATCCTCCTTTCCTTTAAAACCTTTTTCCGTAGGAAATTGTTATATAAGTGAAACTTAAACTTTTCATACCGGAAACGGTCTGTGAAGATAGTGCCGGTATTACCACATAAATAAGTTACAACTAATTCCAGCTCCTACGTACCAACCACCCGGATAACTATACCCTGCCTGTAAACCTAATCCCCATCGTTTCTTCTTCGAAGTAACAGTATGATAAATATCATTCGTCACTGTCTGAAATACAGCTCTTGGAAATATCTGCAAACTATCCAGTCTCGGACGATAGCCGGACACCCATGCACGGTAAAGGCTGTCTTCATAGTAAGCCTGTTCACGCTCGACTACCGTATCACCTATGTGCATGGTGTCTTTTAGTTGAATGAAGAGCAAGGGAGCCATAGGCGGAGATATGGTTAAGGAGCAAACCTTGATAACCGTCTTTATCTTCGTCTCGGTCTTGATTTCTGGCGGGAGAGGCTCGTGCGGATTACACTGCATCCACACGATCACGCCAAGCAACAGGCAGACTAGTATCCAAGGGAGGGACTTCATAGAATACTATCGCTTGAAGACCACTCCGAACTTGCCAGCAAAGTATTCAATTCTTCGCCTTCGTATACCGGATAAGGATAAGACACAATCGGTGTCTCTCCGTCCTCTGAAAGAGTCATAATCATTTTACTTGCAAATATTTCAGCATAATGTTCGGCTTTCATCAAAGCCTTTTTACCATTCAAGCTTATACGAGGCACTAAATTTCTTTTATCCAGCTCCTCTTGTGGAACTTCCTCCAAATCGGAATATGGAAAAACGATGTACTGTAACGTTGACATAAGTTATTTTATAAATGTTATTTTGTTAATAATTTCGTTCAAATTCGCTGTGGGGAATGTAATGTATTTCATAATTGCTATTAAAACGTTTTATTTGCGATTAGGAAGGAAGCAATTTTTTTAGCTATTTCCTTGAATCCTTTTTTAGGGTGTGTACCATCACTATCATTAAAGTATTGGCTGAAATTATACTTATTCCACCCCAACGTATTATACATATCACAGCATGGGATATGGTTAAGTCTTACTTCATTTTCAATAGCTTCACTAAAATCTTTAAGTGTCCCATTTTTCAATGAGTCAGAGGTGTTAGGCTCATTGCTTCCTGATTGTGGAAGATATGGTTGTTCAGTGCTACCCATCCTATCACTCCAATACCTATCATCCCATTCGGAAATAGAGTAAGACGAATATCGAACAATAGGGGTGAACCAATAGATTTTCACATGAGGGTATGTCGATGATAACAATCTTATAATTTCATTGACAGCTCCTAAAGTCTTACCAATATCCGTACTTCCACTCTCACCTAAAGTCGCAGAATATGAAGGCCAGTCATTTGTTCCTGCAAAAACTGTAACTGCATCAACAGAATCCCAATCTACGGACTTCAACAACTCAATTATAGCTGTTTTATCACTATTTTTAAGCTCCTTCAAATAGGTCGCAGCATTTTCTTGCATAGTGAAATCCTGGGAGCAAGCGGCTTTCACCATGTTTATAACATCCAGTGCGGCATATCCCTGCAATTCGCTAGTAGGAGTTTCTACAGGGTGGGTCCTCTGGCGAATCTGTGTGCCCCCAATACCTACATTAAACACTTTTGCACCATAAAATTTCTCGATATAATCACTATAACTACGACCTTTATCATCTTTAAGCTCTGTAATACTATCTCCAAATGCTACAATTTTAGAACCTTTCAAATCTATGTTATTTAGTATATATTCCATAGAATCAGGAGTCGTGTAAGTAAATGAATAATCTACAGGTTCGATTACCTCATCATCAATACTCGTAGAATAGATATATAAATAAGGATATCCGGGCTGAATATTAATTTCTATTTCAGTATCAAATGATTGATTTTTGAGGTAAACCTTAAGTGTTCCGGATTGGCTATCCTTGTAATATATATTAAAAACAGGAACTGTAGGAGAAGCACATTGAACTTTCAAAAAAATAGGTAATTTCATGTTGGGAAAAGGGACATAAATAGCTATTCTTTTCATAGTAGATTGAAGCACTTCTTTGCGAATAATACCATCTAACGCTATTCTTATATTTTCGTTGTTTCGGTCGATAGCTTGTGCATATTCAATCCAAGCCTTTTCGGTAGTTCCGATTTCCTGTATCTTTTCTAAATTTTCCATATCATTCGTTTTTAATTAATGTTTCATTTGAAATTAAAGTCTCGTTATTCAGCATTGTCAAGTAGCTGGAGATAACAAGGTTTATCTTTTGAGGGGATTTGACTATCTTTCCCGTAATCTCGTAAACGCCATTGTCACCGGATATGGATATATCACTGATAGCATTGCACGATACCTCCATTAGCTTATCAGAGGTATTTGGCAACGTTACAGTGATGGTAACCATGCTATCTACAGAGATATATTCTCCGGGATTAACAGAATAGGTTATGGAAGAATAAGGTAGATTACTCTTCACTATCGGTCTAAACTCCACCATATCCGGATACAGCGTACCCAGCTTATGCTTCTTCAACTGGCGCTCTATCAAGAACTCGGACATACTATATGGGAAGGACATGAGAGAGTAGATAGCTCCGTTGAAGAAACGAGAATCACCATCCCTAATTGTTCCTAACCACATATCAGGGACATCTTCTGCTGCACCTGCTGCTATAGATTGCCCGCAATAAGAGTATTTAGATAAATAAGATATACTTCTAGTAGAAATAAATTTTAGACCAGAAGTAGCTTGACCAAAACTATAAACACTATTTCCGGCAGTTTCCACAAATGCCCCCGGATTATTCTTTGACAATATAGCTCCAATATTAGCAAATATTTCTCTATCGGTTACTACCGTATAATCCTTGTAAACAGGCATCCCTGTCACCTTACCGAAGTCATTTACTCCGTCAAGGCAGAGAGCACCTGCGTGGGAAGGGATTTGTGTGATGGTTATATTGCATGGTTCATTTACAATTCCCGGAATACCTCCAAATCTTAATGTTAAATCCGTAGCTCCATCAGGTAAAATATATGAATATACACCATCTTGTTTTATATCATTATATATAATTCCCGTAGAAGTAGTGTACTTTATCTCCAAATGCAGCCCTATTGATTGCATCAATTCTGATACACCATTAACATTAATGGAGTAAGTACCATTAACAGTTGGATAATTTACAATAGTTGAATACGTATTGGCAATAGTTGCCGTGACTTTCCAATTAGGATAATTATACTTCCCAATACCACTATCCCCATCCCAAGCTAGATTGTTCAACTGAATATCCCTACCATTACCGGAAAAGTCAATCAGCTTATCGCCAAACTCTGCGTGGTTCTCGTTGGTGATTCCTTGTTTCTTGACATCACATAGTATATCAGGTTTAAGAGTTCTATCCAAGTTGAAGTAGGCGATTACTTGATGAATCCAGTCTACAGGGACGTTTTCTTTATTAAAAACAAAAGTACCATAATATGCATAACTGCTGTCTTCAAGCCCGATGGTTAACTTCGAATCAAAGGTAGTATATTGAACAGCTTGTAGCTTCTCTTTGTCTCCAAGCTCCACGATCTTTTCACCACTACTGCTAGTCCCTGCCATAAAGGTTTGACCGGAATAATCGCTTACTTGGATTCCGCCATCTCCTATGATATTATACTTTCCTGTGCCTGATATGTGGGTTATTAAACTCACCACCGTAATCTCATTACTTCCTCCCAGCATCTCCTGTACGGTTTTGGTGGAAGTAATCATATCATTCACTCCGTCGGTGACGAATGCACCCTCGAAAGAGGGGATTTGCTCGATAGTTATATTACAATCTCCTTTATAACCAAATATCGCAAATCTAAAATTAGTAGCAAAAACTCCTTCATGCGCAGAAGAAGAAGGTAAATCATAAGTACCATCAGAATAATATGTTTTTCTTACATATTGGTCTGAATCATCTAAATAAGTAAAGGTTAGTCTAGCACCAACTTCATCCAATCCTCGTACTCGTATTTTTACAGAATCAATAGCTGGTAGACTTTTCCCCCAACTATAAACTACATTTCCATCAGATTCTTGTTTAATCTTACTGATTTTAATAAATTTATAATCAGTTGTAAGCACTGATTGGTCTGTCCTATCTAAAGAATTAAAGTCAACTTCATACTTCCCAAACCCGCTATTAAGCTTGAAAGCTGCGTTACTAATCACAAACGGATTGTCAGGGTCCACCAAGTTCTTGACAACAGCCCTGTCCGGATCGTCGTTGCTCTTACCGTAGCAGATGCACACAGCTTTCAAGGATGCTAAGACTTCCGGGTCGATGTAAGGACGGTCGGAAGCAGCTCCCGGAACTCCCAACTTAATCGCATTGATGCGGATAGGATCAAGCCCTATCCGGTCAAGCCTAATCGGATTTAATCCTATCGCTCCCATTATTCTTCAGATTCAAAGTATTGAGCCTTGACAGGCTGCGTTTCACATTCAACCTTGATGTATTGTCCGGGTATAAGACCGACAACGGGACGGGCGAAATTCAGAGTAGTGAAATTTCTAGTCTCTACAACAGAGTATTTTTCTCCATCATAGCTTATATAAACAGCCAGCTTCCCGGATTCTTTAAACTCTAGCTGGAGCCCAATGGTTTCTGAATTTACCTGAATGGCATCGCTTAGATAACGCTTTTCTGCGATCTGGCTAAATGTGATATCTGTTGATTTCATGATTGTTCCTCCTATTTTTTTGCTGTTATTACTGTATTTCGTAAGAAATTCGGGTACTCTTCCCGCACATCAAAACAAGGACACGCCTTGATATATTCAGCCGGTTCTACCTCACCTGAATCGTCTAGGTCGGGTGAAGTATCACGATGTCCGAGAAGCTCGATGATAGGATACTCTTTGCAAAGCTTGTCAATCAGTTGCCGCAAACTAGCCTTTTGAGCCGGAGTGCGAGTGTCTGCGGGCTTTCCATTTGCATCCAGTCCGCCAACATAACAAATGCCGATCGAGTGCTTGTTATACGATTTACCGGAAAATCCCTTTGTGTTACAATGTGCTCCATCAACGGTGAGCGGTCTGCCCTCTTCGATCATTCCGTCCAGGTCGATTACATAATTATAACCGATCTGATTGAATCCCCTTGCCCGGTGCATCCGGTCAATGTCCTTTGCTCGCAAGTCTTGCCCGGCACGTGTTGCCGAGCAGTGAATGATGATTGAGTCTATATCTTCTCTCTTCATATTATTTCCTCCTATAATATCAATGTTAATACTCCCAACGCCAGCCCCACACAATCACAGATGATGTCTTTAATTGAAAACTCTGTTTTCTTGCAGTACTTGTCGTACACTTCCTTTAGGATGAAGATCACGACGGTTATAATGATTGCTAACCACAGTGGCGTATATTTCGATAGCCATATTACCAGGTTCTGGCAGACTATAATGTGAGCCATGCCGTCTATGCCGATCTTGGATAGAAGCTTGCTGGCTAAGGCGCTGATTTTATTTATCATACTACTAGTTTTAAATCTTTCAAAGTTTCATTAATCCTATGAATGCCTGCATCGTAATACTCTTTATCAATTTCAAAACCAATAAACTTTCGATTGGTATTGATACAAGCCACAGCAGTAGAACAACTTCCAGAGAACGGATCTAATACGACATCACCTAGTTGCGTGACTAATGCTAATAGCCGTTCAATCAACCTAACCGGCTTCTGGGTAGGGTGTATTGCGGAGTAATGATCTCGTGCACATTTTATAATCGACTTTTCATTTAATCCAAATTCCATTGATTGCATAACATTGCAACATCTATCACCAGTTTTACGTTTATCCGAGTTTATTCCAAATTTTGTAAACGTTTCGCAGTCTGTTCTATCTACCCTAATAATTGTTTTCTCATTCATGCCTTGTTCAAACATACGCATGACAGATACACATCTATCTTCCTTAGTAATATCAGATGATATTGATATGTTGTTTGCTTCCCAGCTATCAGAAGTATCCCGACAGTTGTTCTCTAAAAATTTTTTAACAGATTCCATTGATTTAGATTGAGTAAATACCGAACGCAACCTCTTGATGTCCTGTATTACACTTGCTATGTCGTACTGTTTCATCTCAAGATACGGAACTTTGCATTTATTAATAGTAGCTTTAGGCATTGAATTAATAGATATGGTTTCATGTACCCTAGATAATCGCATTAATGGTGAAGTGCAATAACCTTTATCCCAGATAATTTCCTCTTTAAATTTAAGTCCTAAATCTGATAGAATGGTATTCCAGCGATAAAATGACGTACCGCGACCGAACAGAACGATAAATCCCGTAGGCTTTAACACCCGTTTAAATTCTGTGAATAAAGCGTGCTCATCAAACGGACGATCTAATTTCTGCCCCTTCAAATAGAGATAGGGTGGGTCGGTTAAAATGCAGTCTATACTTGCATCAGGAATGCGTTTTATACCCTCAAGACAATCCTCGTTATATATTTTATTTATTTGATTCATGTATTTCCTCTTTTTCGATTATATCCTTCACATCTTCCTTATCAACCTTAAACACCTTCTTACCAAACACACCCAAAGCCCCGATAAGATTGATGTTAATCCCCTTTGGCTTCAGTATATTCCCAACTATCGAGCATCCCTCTATGAAGCATACCAATAAGCAGGAATACACATCTATAGGATATTCATTGTGGCTTGCTACGCTAATCATGCAGACCATGCAGACGAAAGCAAAGTAAGTGACCATCTTTCCCATAGTGGCACGGATCGCACGTGAGAATCTTACCTTTTCACCCATTAGTATACTTTTCCTTACTCCGAATAGGAGATCACAGAGGATTACAGCACATGAGACAATCAGCCACGGAATCATATTTTGCAATGATTCGGCAACAAATGCAGTGGCTATTGCGGCAAATCCTCCGGTTGTGGTATGTACTATTGCTTCTTTCATAAGATACAAGTTAGATAAACGGTTAACAACGAAACTACCTCTATCCAGAACATAGGCTTTCTCTTTATGAAGTCAGAGATGAAATTGCCGGTCCAGTGCTCACTCATGGAGATAACCATGTAAGCGATGAATCCAGCCCATAGTAAAAGCCAATACCAAGAATTGCAACCTACCCATATCTGGGAGAAGATCAAAGACATGGCAGCGCCGATACAGTGAGGAACTTTTTGTTCTGTTCGAAAATTAGGAGATACCCCCAATACAATCATCCCGACAACCGAAAGGAATACAAGAAACTGGCTGTTTTCCGTACTTGCTTCAAATGCTGCCGGAAGAAGCAATGCACCGGAGCCGATCATGCACAAACCGAACCAAAACTTATGCGTCAGGGCATAGTAGGTGTCACTGATAGAGTAAGGAATTTCCTCCATCTTTTTAATCATTGCAAAGACGTAGCCGGCAATGAGGATGAACGACATTAATACTAGTAGAATCATAGCTTTATCTGTTTATAGTTTATAATACAAAATTGAGTTTCTCCGGATAACCGGTTTTATAATTATAGTAATTAACCTCTTCTTTGCTAAGCAAATTTTTCACGGCTGCAATATGAGCCTGTGTAGTATTGTAGCAATCAAGAGCGTATAATTCTAATTGGTCAAGCATATTTAAAGCGTCATTTACGGGAATTACATACTTCTCCGCATTGTACCACAAAGTAGTATATACCCGGCCCGCTTCTTTTTCTATGTTTATTGAGTTGACTAATCCTACACGGGTGTCTTTATCCAGCCATATTTGTTTTCCGTCCAGCGTCAAGGAGTTTACAGCATCCGACTTGTCGTAAGCGTTGATCTCTGCGATCTTTATCTCTTTCAATTCATCAATGGTGTACTCATGCTCAACCAATACCGGGTAACCGCTTTCGTTCTCCTTGATTTCTTTTCCGGATGATTGACCGTCAAGCAATTCCTGCCAGTACTCCACCGATATTTCTACTGCTCCTTCTTGTGGTTTATCATAGAAACCATTTTTCCAATATATTTTTCCCATAATATTACCTCCTTATTTCCATCTACCAATTGCAAACCATGTAAAATTCCAGCTAGTCCAAACAATAGCCGGAGTTGAATTTATTCCACGGGTGAGAACTCTACAATATGATGTATATTTACCATTAAGGTCATACCCCGGAGCATATATAAAAGATTCACCTGTATTATTTACTGCTCCAGTGAAATAAATGTTATAATCAGTATTATAGAAACTGGTAGGAAAATACAGATTAATTGCCCCCCCGGTTGCTCCGACTCTTGTCCCCCACTGTATCAAAAGCCCATTATTGAACTTGGCATAACCGTTTGCTCCCAAAGAAACCGTCATAGCGTTGGAGAGGTCTGCTTTAGCCAAGTTGGGTATCATTGCCAATAGTTCTTCAATCCTAGCTCCCGAATATTGACTGTTATAATCACTCATAGAACTTACTCTTTATAACGTTAAACGTACTGCCGTCAGACAGTATAAACCGTCCTTCGGTCACTGCAAATGCCTGTCTTTTCCCTTCTTGAGATACCGTAGTAGAAACGGAAACTGGATTATTGCCCTTAGTAGTCGAGAACACGACAGTTTGTTGCCTGTCCAATCCTTCATTGGCAACATCGCTCATTACGCTTGCGGCTCCATTAGGGCCGGGCGTAATGACAATGTTTCCTTCTCCTTCCTTCCAAGGTACAAGTATATCCATTATGCGGCAGTCCAAGAAGTGTTAGACGTAACAGCAACGGAAACAGCTGAACCGTTTTGAGGAATTGTAATTTCTGTTGGGGAAACGGATAGTTTTGCGTCTCCTGCTGCCTGTTTGATTGCAATCTGTACAGCCTGACCACCGTTTGCGGTTACTTTTAATGTTCTTACAACTTCTTCAATAGTTTCATTTGCTGGGAATTCAAGTTCTATGGAGAATGGGAACTCTGCTGTAGCACCTGGGTCACCTGTGATGCTAGCCGCATTATCTGTCTGTGTCCCATTCGCACTATATTTCGCTGGAATGGGAACATCTGATACGCTACCCGCCCATGCAAAGGTCAGCTTTTGAGAATTAGTCTTACCTTCAACTGTGACAGTCCCGGCAGCTTTGGGCGCAGACATTTCCGCTCCGTTATCAAAAGATGCAAACTCGGATTTAGGAGTTTGAGTTACTTTATAAGTTGCAGGAGTAGATACTCCGACACCCGTTATTGTCACCGTACCGGTTCTAGCTGTACGACCTGTATGAGCACTTGCACTGTTTGCAATTGTCCCATTTCCGCTTCCAGTTGAAGGGTTTAAATTTAACCAACTAGGCTTTGCCATAATTCAAATCATTAAGTAATTAAACAATAAAATTTTATTCTTTTGTTGCTGTGGTCCATACCACATTTGACAATACATCTACGTTATCTTCAAAGTTATTGGAGGGCATCAACCAGATGTAATCAGGCTCTACTCTCAAATAAGCATCTTTGCCAACGTCACAGACAATCCCTACCGACACTTTAATTGAACGGCTGGGATTTACAGAGACATTTATCCCAGACAAAGGAGATGTGCCCACCTTTATTCCTTTCGAGGCTTCTATGTTAACCCGTATGCATCCCATATTATACAATTCTTATTCCGGTTGCCGACTTGTCTACCTCCGGTCTTATTCCTCCTTCATAATCAGTGTCAGGAAGATAAGCCGTGGTTTCTATCCAAATTTCTCCCCTCCCTATGATGTTGGTATCAAGGAAACAAGTATAGCTGTTCTTATCATTACGTACCATTTCCGACTTCTTGATCGTCTGGGAATTGAGAGTTACAGAGAACTTGCATTCGAAATCTATGTCATCCATTGTCAAGCCCGAAGGTAGTTCAATAGATACTGCTAATTTTATGATCGTTCCTTTTGCTACCATTGTTTTCAACTTATTTATTCTTCTTGTGATAGAGCATTGCTGACAGCTATTCGATCAATGACACGAGTAAATAACTGCGTATACTTTTTTAGAGATTTAGCTTGTTCAGGGGATATATCAACTTCTCCTTTCCGGTATATATCTTGAGCAAGATTAAATTCTCCAAGATCACCTGTATTTTGATAAATCGCATTTCCGAATGCTTTAGATACATCGACGGTACTCTTGTTCCCTTCGAGATCGGTTAATTCTATTTTTCGAAAGTCTATTTTCATAATTATTATTGATATCTATAGCTAACTATATAATAATGTGAGGAGCAATATCTAAGCAAAAGGGTATTTCCTCTTCCCAAAGAAATTGCTCCATTTGAATCCAACTCTGGGCTAAGGACTTCTCCTGCATTGTTTAACAGTCTACCATCAGATGAACCTTTTAAGGTAATCCGATGAGCTGTGGTTGGGTTCCATGTAATGACAATACTTAAGAGAAAAGAGACATCATTATTTATTCCTAAATTTCTTTTTCCTGGTAAAACCATTCCTAAGTTAACAACAGACTGACCATTAAACACAAAATTATGAGTCCTTTTTATAAAAGTGGTAAGCACATCTGTATAGGCTTGCCCTATATATCCATCTTCGAATATTGCACGTTGTCCTATGCCGTATATGTTACCATCGTATTGGATTGCTGTTTGCTGTGACCAGCCTAAATCGTCTACAGCCGGACGGAATTTTGCATAAACGGCAGTACCGGAATCTACTTCCGAGCTTGTAAAATCAAATCTTCCTAAGCATGACATTCCCGAAGAAAGTGGAAACACATTAGTTCCAATCCCAGCCCATGATTTTTCATCTGAAAATTTAATGAAATCTTTGTATAGGGATAATCCTTCATAAGCATTGTTATGATTGGGATCATCAACACCGATATGTGTATCAGATATTTTAAACCCGGCAATTGTTCCCTCTACGGCTGCTAGTTTCTTTACGGTCAAATTATCAACATCAATAAACTCCGTCTTTATCTTGCCGGCTTCTATGAAAGTCTTTCCGCCTACGTTTATTCCACCGGTTTCTGGAAGAGATATTTTACCGTCAGATGTTAGCTCGACACCTGTAACATTATGCTTAATAGAGCCTTCGGTCATTATCCAGCCCTTTGTTTTCTCAAGGTTCCCCACGAATATCCCAGAAGAGCCTAATACATCAATCGTCGCATTTTGCGCAAGAAGGACGTTTGTTGCCACGTTCTCGAACTCGCTGAACTCTTCCCACTTCGTTGAGTCAAAAGAGGAAGTAGATGTATGAGTGATTTTACATAACTTGTTCTGGCCGTTATAGATTACTGTGTCTATGAAGGTCTCATTGCGGTAATACTCGGTATTAGCTTTCCATACCCCACGAGGGCGGAGCATTGCACCGGGTAACCCTGTTTTTCCTTGGCTTCCAGTGATGCAAGCCGGATCGCTTTCCCATGTCGAACCATTCGTATAAGTTACCTTTGTTTTAGTCCATAGGTACTTACCATCCTCCCATGCTGGAGACGTGGTAGACCATGCTCCGCCTTCCAATGATGAAGAAGAGGTTGACAGGTAAAACAAAACATCAACGGCACTTATCCCTACGCCATCGTTTCCGCTTGGTCCCTTTCCACCTGTTACACATACCGGATCTGTCTCTGTATATGTATTGTTAGTGTAGGTGATAACTACACGTGTCCAGATGTATTTGCCATCCTGCCATGCCGGAACAGAAGTCTGCCACGATCCACCGGTAGGCGTGCTGTATGATGTAGACAGGTAATATTGTTCGGCAACACTCTTGACTCCGATCCCAGTTTCACCCGTGGAACCGGTAGAGCAAATTGGGCTGGTTGTTGTTGATGTACTGTCTGTATATGTTATTACTGATCTAGTCCAAATATACTTCCCATTTTCCCATGCCGGAGGCGTTGTGCTCCAAGAACCACCAACCAAAGAATTAGAAGAAGTAGACAGATAATACTCTTCGACAATGCTTGATATTCCCCTACCATCATCCCCGGTATTACCTTTACCTCCGGTGATACAAGCGGGATTGGTTTCAATAGATGAACCGTCTGTATATACCACTTTGGTTTTGCTCCAAATGTATTTCCCATCTACCCAAGTTGGTGAGTTCGTAGACCATGAACCACCGGAAAGGGAGGTTGAAGAACTGGATAGGTAATAAAGGACATCAACGCTCTGTACGCCTTTACCGTCTTTTCCATCTTCGCCTTTTCCCCCTGTAATACAAACAGGATTACTTTCTACAAAGGTGTCGTCTGTATATGTAGTTTTTGTCTTACTCCACATATACTTGCCATTAACCCAAGTGGGAGCAATAGTACTCCATTCTCCACCGATTAACTCGCTAGAAGAGGAGGAAAGATAATAAAAGACATCAACCGATTTAACACCAAGCCCATTCTCACCAGCTCCACCGGTTACGCTAATTGGATCAGTAGTAGTCGTTGAATCGTCAGTATAAGTAATAACCGAACGTGTCCAGATATATTTGCCTTTCTCCCAAGTTGGGGGTGTCGTATTCCAACTCCCTCCTGTTAATGACGTTTGAGAAGTGGATAAATAATATTGCTCTACGATACTTTTTACTCCTTTTCCTGAAGCTCCATCTTCCCCTTTAGAAATAACCTTCAACCAATCAGTAGAAGAATCTGACGGCTCCTGCGTAGTCGTGGATTCAATGCAAATCCACGTGCTTCCATTGTGGGTTACTTCGTCATAATACCAATACGTCCCCGCTTTCCATTCACCTTTGAAAGCCGGAACCGGTACTTCCGTCACACCATCATTTGAAATCTGCTTGATCGTACCGGTCATGTAGATTCTGTTAAGATATGCACTATGTCCGGTCATATCCATTCCAAACAGTTTCAGGTTAGACAGGTCTCCCAACTGCATGGCAATCATATCCTTTGTGATCTCCCAGTTGTTTACACCTTTAAGGAAACGGATATAATTCTGCGTGGAATAGCTGGACTTCTGGCGTTCTGCATTGGTGAAGTTGCCGTAGCAAACAAAGTGCATAGCCTTTTGAGGATGGTAAGTATATCCGCTACGGAGAACATATTTAAAAGAACCATTATCCAGCTTTTCGGTGATCCGGAAATAGGTTGTCTGAAAGCCTGTGTCATTGTTAAAGTTAGCCTTGCAAATATCATCCACTTCAACAGCTGCAACCTCGCCCGGTTCAAGCTTCAGGTAAACGATGCTGTTCTCTTCGTCCACTGATTCGATTATACCGCCTCCGGGTGCGTTCCATTCCTCACCCGTGATAACTGATACCCGGTTATATCGCAATTCCGGCACTTCAAGGAAATCACGTAGGCGCAACGATTTTGCATCTATATCACCGGATGGGGTTATCAGCCAGCCAAGTAACTTTTCAGCATAATCAACAGAAGATATATTGCCGGAGAAAGCGGCATTATTGGCTGTAAGCTTATCAAGTACCTTTACGATATTGCTGCTCAATTCTGTTGCAGTTATCGTGTCCGTTACAACACCTTTGGTAACGTTAATACCGTTCAGGAATGAAATAAGCCCTAGGGCTGTGTCATCTTTCGTCTTACTTATAGCATAAGCTATAATCTCCTGAAGCACTCTTTTTGCAGAGAATACGTTTCTGTCAGACGGGATTGTCTTGTCATTAACCCCAATAACATACACACTGATTCCACCACCTCCAACAGCAGAGCCGAAATAGGTTTGTCCCTTGTAAGTGAGGGAATCAAGCTTGCTCTCTATCTCACCGATACGGGAATATGAAGCCGTCTCACCGACTGTATAAATCGGGTGATCGTAAGGAATATCCAGCGGCCACTCGAAACCGATTATTCTTGATTGTCTGCCTTCCGGGAAAAATGCCTTATTTATCAGGTTGACTTTAGCCCCGACTTCGTATGTACGAATATTACCCTTATTGTAGATGAAATCAGCATCCATCTCACAATCGTAGGTGGACGGGTCAATCATGGATTTCTTTACGTACTCCTTTGCCTTTTTGAGTAAATCCTGCTCTGCGTCCGGCAACATCTGCTCGGAGATGTATGCGGTATCAAAGCCGTAAAGGATATATGTGTCTGCGGGGACTTCTTCACCGTCCTCCATGTGTGCGGTTTGCGGATAAAGAACATCATCCGGAAGAAAGCGACCGTAATCCTCATTGCGGACAATTTCGAAGGTTGTTCCGGTGTTATCGCTTTCTACAATATTGATAGCAAAGTCCATCCCGGCAAGCTTGCCAGTTTGGAATATCATGTGAAGTTCCTCACCATCCAGCCTAAAATCTTCTGTAAAGTTCTTCAGTCCCGTATCTTTGAAATTATAGATCCGATATTCCTTATCGTTATCGTCTACCTTGTCATCGTGGCTGACACTGGATATTGTGCCCTTGTATTGGGGATATTCATCCTCAAATATAACGATCTCTTCGATTGCTTCCTCTTCTGGCATTTCCACGTTATCCGGATCATTATAGCGTTCATCTCCGATATTGATACGTTCACCGGTCGGGCTGTATTTATAAGCATCTACATAAGAAATACCCTCCGGGAGCATAAGACGTTTCTGAACAACTCCGTTAAGGGTCATTTCCTTGTCATCCTTACTGAAGTAGTTATCGGGGACTTTACCGCTTATGATGTTGTTAATGGTGTACCGATTACCTAAAGAGGCGGTTACACCTTCCGGTAACTGGATAATGTTTGCTGCGTCACCGGTTAAAAGGTCGGGATTGTAAACAGCAGCAAAAGTCTGTCCGGCATTTGCACCGGAAAGGAATGTTACGGAAGTCGTTGCAGAAGAACCGCCATACACGTTAATATCGTATGTTACATACGCCTGAAAAGTCGATAACAGCTCGGAAGAAGCTGGAGCTGGTACGTGAACGTATACCCTTACTTTTAAATCAGAACTGTTTTTGTCGATAACCAACGTGTCGGGAACCTGTATTTTAGACACAATCTCATATTGTTGATTTTGGGCTAATGAAACGGTCTGATTACCAATAATCACCTCTTTTGATTCCCCGGAAACATTATAGATATATGACGCCTTCAATATATAATCTCCTGCCGGTAGAAAAGCACGGTTCCCTATTTGCGGAACGGCTGTTGATATATTGATTGAAATTCCTCCCGAAACAACTTTATAAGAACCACCCTTGGCTGATGAAGCTAAAGTCTTATCAAGCGTCCATTCTGTATAAGAGGGAGTAAAAGAACCGCTGCCTTCGTTGCTACTAGCGGTATAGTCTTCCTTATATGTAACTCGTGACGGAAAGTAGCTTATTTTGAGCGGTCTTGACGTATCGGATATATTACGTCCATTAACCTCTTTTACGTCGAATATCAATTCTTTCCGGTAACTGGAAGGAATGTTACGGGTAGAACCAAAAGCGTAGATACGGGTCGCATAAGTGGTCTGGCTGTCGCTGCGTGTCATGCTGTTGACATTCACGTTTTCTGTGTCTGTCAAATCACCGGCTTTGAAATCAACGGGTGAGCTGTATTCACAACGTCCGAAATGAATAACGTGCTCTGTTATCCACCATTCACACTCCCAAGTCTCCGCCATCTGTGTGAGAGCGTCGATCAGATTCACGTTATCGTAGGAAATGAGCTTGGAAGTGTTTTCTACTGTGCTGTCAATCTCGTATGTAAACTCTTCCTCTCTGAACTTATATCCGAGTGCATTCAGGTTATCTAGAAAAACATTTAAATGCGTGTCAAGGGTAGCGGTGAGATTCCATGCGGCTTCGCGTCCGGTGGTTTCCGGTGTATAGAAAAACTTCTTGTTCTTCCATTTCCAGTAATAAGCATCAAGGCGGAGTTCGTAGTCGTATGCACCTGTCGTTGTATTGTAGGTAGGCTTATAAAGGTCTACAAGCTCAAATATTCCCAACTCATTGTCTACGTAGTCGCCTAGTTTGAAATACACCGGATTGGAAAGGCTAAATAGCAAAGTGATATAATCTTCCTGCATCAAAAGGAAGTGTCTTTTCGAACCCTCATTGATAGTAGTCGAAAAGCGAATGTTGCCGGATATGTCTTTGATGTCTACTAATTCTGCCATATCACAAAGTTCGCAGATAGAAACGTCAAAACATAAAATCCGGCAATCCTATGAACCACAATTTGCCTATTGTGGTAATTTTACTCTCTATTACCCGGATTTGGCTCGTTAAGCTTTACCGAAATCTTTGAAAACGTCCTTGCCGTATTGAAACCGAAAGGCTGTGAACGGGTGTAATATAGATGATAAACCTCCTCTCCTAAGGCGGGAACCTTGACAGTAAATTCCCCTTTTGTAATCTCATTCAGAAATGCCTTATACTTGGTGATGTAGTCAGACGGAGAACTTCCTTGTAGGGTAAAGGTTAGTGTTATATCCCGTTCGTCAATCTTCCGATTGGCTATAATTATTTTCTTCCCGTCCTGTAAACGGGATTTATTCTCTATAACTTCTTTCATTGGAAGCGGAGCGTAGATAGCTTCAATGAACCCATCTCCCATTCTCACGCCCCACGTTGCGAAAGCGTCTTTATTGTTAATTAATAAGTCGGCCATATATTATAATTTTGATGTATTTCGTTTAACTTCAGCAATATCCGTCTCAATATTCTTCAATGACTTGTTCATGCTTGTTGTATCATCATGAATACCAGTCAACTCCTCATAAGACAGCCTTAACAAATCCCGTGTCTCACTAGCAATGTCCTTTATCCCTGTGGTATTGGCAATAATAGGCAGCATATCCGCTCTCAATTCAAGAATAGACATTGTTTGTAGCTGATTCTGATTCTTGATTTCCTCTCCGGCAATTTGCAAAGCGGTGAAACGTCCGTTAAGCTCGTCGATTGAATCCTGTGACGCAGTGGCAAAGCCTTTCTTTGAGGCTTCTTGGGATGAAGATGAAGACCATCCAAAAACTTCCTCCAGTCGATCACGTTCCGCCAACATCGCATCTGTTATACTTTGTTGCATAGAACGCAACCTGTCTACTTCTGATTCACTGAATAATCCATCTTCTCCAGCTTTAGACCAACTATCATAAAGTTCCTGTATTTTAGTATCGTAGTTCTTGGATATAACAGACTGAAGTATGGATTTTCTTAAATACTCTTCAAAACTATCGGCAAAATCTTTATTGGTGCTATCAAGATCAGATAACAGGCTTACGTAACTATCTCGGAAACTATCAAAGGATATTCCTGTAATCTGCTCCTTTACTGATTCTATGATTTCCGCCTCCGTCTCTCCGTATTGAATAATATCATCCAAATAACCTCTAAAATCCGTGTCCATTTGTGACCACAGACCGGAATAATTTGTCTTTATCCACTCCAGTTGATCGGCTGACATATAAAGCAGGTTCCACATATTGCTGAATTCGACACCTCCAAGAGCACTAGATATTTCTCCAGCTACATCTTTCCAGTTCTGACCTTCATATTTATAGGAGCCTTGCCACATTCTATACGCCATAGAGTGACTGCCTGCACTTGCTCCAGCGTCTAAGCGTTCACTAGCAAGCTCCCTAGTTATATCTCTTTCGGCTTTCAATAGGTCTAAAGCTTCCTTGCCCGCTTTGGTTGCTTCCGCTCCGTATGATTCATTTATATAAGCTTTTTTCTTATCTAAGAGTTGATCCCAAACATCAAGTAATACGTCATACTTGGCTACCATTTCGTTGTAATCAGAATAGTTTGCACCTCCGAGCCCCAAATCAATTCCTAACATCTTGAACGGAACCTCAATAGTTCCACCAATGGCACTAATAACATTGTTCACAATATTTTTGCCAAATTCGACTCCTCCATCTTTCCCAAATTCATCAAGAAGAGAGAGGACAGCTGCAATAATTCCTCCTATTTTGCTACCGGATTCACTTAACGCATCTACCAATCCTCCAACAGCACTACCAAAGCTACTTAAGTTAAATTCCGCACTTCCCAGTTGCTGCATAGCATCAGCAACAGCCGTTATATTACTAATTGCCTTATCCCTGGATTTTTCAACATTGGTCTGTGCATTGACTTGTGTATTTTGAGCTTTATTTACTTTCTTTTGTGCTTCTTCTTTTTCGGCATCCGTTCCTTTCTTATTAGCTTCAACCAGTTCCTCTTCTGCTTTTTTCAGTTGTTCTGTAGCATCCGCTAACTCTTTCATAGAATCAGCCATACCTCCAAAGAAACCACCTTTATCGACAAGGGTATCATTGATGGAATTTATTGCGGTTTCAATAACTTGTATTTGTTCCGGAGTAGCATTTTTGAATTCAGAAGACTTCTTAAACTCCTGCAACTGCTTCTTTATTTTGGTTAGTTGATCTTTAGTAACTTTGCTCAAATCACCGAAAATCATTTCCCAATTTATTTCCTCTTTAAGCTTACTCAAATCCAAGTTAGCTAAAGCTTCCTCAAACTCCTTTTGTAAGGATGCTGCTTCTCCGGCATTGGCGGCTTTATTAATAGCATCTGCATATTTCCGAGTGATGGCCTCTTTTTTCTGTTGGAATGTACCATATTTTATGATATATTCATTCCACGCCTCTTCTTGGTTACGTATTTGGTCGTTAATTTGGCGTTTACTCACATATCCAATAGTAGCATCAATAGAAGAGGTATCTACTTTAACAGAAGAAGGATCGAATGTTTTCTTTTTATAGTTCTTATTTTTCTTTACATTCAATTCTTCCCTTGCATCAAAAAGTTTCCTTTGATACTCAATCTCTGTCCGAATGTAATCTTCTCTCTGGCGTTTTAAGTCTTGTATTTCCTTTTTGTTATCCAAAGCTCTTTGTGCCCGTATTTTTGCTTCCCCTTCCTCCATCGTATTAATACGAGCTTGGAAAGCCTGATTTTCCAAATCTTCTTCTCTTCGCTTTCTTTCAAGAGCCTGTTTATCCAAAAGATTGGCTATCTTCTTTTGTTGGTCTAAAATAGAATTGTAATCTTCATCTGGATCTTCATACTTTCCACCTAGACCAGCAACTGTTACCAACTTCTCAAGAGATTGAGACGATTTTTGATAAGAATCTTGTAGATTTTCTTGTATTGCTATTTCTCTATCAGTTTCTTTTATTCGGTCTTTTATTCCCTCAATTTCTTTAGCTAATCCGGCATAACTTTCTGGTCTGGCTCTCATTTGAGAAAGCTGTTGAACCGTTGCTTCTTTTGCAACTAATTCTTGCTCTAATCTCTGTTTTGTGATATATGCAATATTTTTAGATACTCCAGCTTGAAATGATTTATACCAATTCTTTGCGATTTGATCGGCCGCTGCTGTCGCTTTAGCATTTGCTATAATTTGCCTTGTTTGCTCTTTAATAGACTTTGCGACCTCACCATTTTTTATAGATTCATCTGATAAGTTTTTAAGATGAGAAGGGAACGATCTTTTCAGCTCTTTTACTGCATTATTCCTTTCTTTTGTAGATTTAGTTACATCTGTTGCAATCTTATACAGACTGTTAAGTTTAGTAATTTCTTTTGAACTTTGTTCTATTCCTGTAGATGTTACATTATATAAATATCGTTGAGCTGTATATAAATTCTTGATAGCTTTTTCGGCTTTCCCTAAACCACTAATCCATTTTACAAGCTTATCTCCGTACAACGTTAAAAGAGTGATCCCTACAGTTAAAGCCGTCTGCCAACTAACTATGGAAGAAACAACCTGTTTCCAAACAGGTGTAGCAGCTTGTCCACTCTTTCTCAAAGCTTCAAACTGAATCCTAGCCCTCTTTATTTCATCGGCAAGAATTGGCAAGTTATTAGAGATAGCCAAAAAGAAAGTTCTCCACCCAGAAGCCAAAGAAGGGAGCTCACGACCTATTTGTTGAATAGACATGCTTAGTCCATTCCAGCCGCTTGCATAATTACCGACATTCCTTTGATGATTCCCAATCGTTGCATCTAGCTCTTTTATTTTTGCATCTGCCTGTTGAATAGAAACTAATAGTTCTTTCCCGAATGGAGATGTTCGCTCACTTTCTGTCAATGCTCTATAAGCAGCTCTCATCCTACCTAAAGATTGAGAAAGAGCATCCATAGAAGTGGCGACAGCATTGTCTAACTTAGCGTTAGCACTCAAACTCTGTCTTACTTCAGCAAGTGCTGTTTTATGAGTAAGCAAAGAGTTATTTAATTGTTCCAGTCTCCTTTGTTGAGCAGATGAAAGGCTAGAAGATTCCCCCTGTGATTTAGTGATCTTTTTTATTTCTGCGTTAAGTAGCCGGATCGCATTTTGCTCTTCTATTAACCTCTTTATATTTTGTCCTCTCGTACCAAGAACATCACCGATTTCAGCTTTTAGTTCTTCATACGCTTTAGCCTGCGCCTGAATAGAAGCTGTTTCCGAAGCATTATCGGAAGAAAATGATGAAGTACTAGAAGAAGATACATTATTTACTTTTTCCGCCTGCGACATTTTTTCCTGTGCCCGAATAATTTTATTCGAAGCATCAATAATTTTATTTGCAGACGTTGTTATCCTAGCCTCCGTCTCTCCCACCTTAGCGGCTAAGGCATCATATTGAGTTGTGAGACTCTTTAATTGTGCCTCCAAACCTTGTGCTATATCAATATCTACTTTTACATTGATACTTTTCAATGACTTCTTTACATTCTCGATTTCTTGCTTCAATTTTTGGAGCTTCTGAATGTCACTGTCTACATTTGCAAATATCCCTGCCATATTTATTTATATATTTTCTTTTGGACTTGCCTTATTGCGTATTTTCTTGCTGCCGTCAACACATCATATCCCTTTGATTCTACAAAAGAGGCATAAGGCATTCCGTCAGCTAAATATAATCCGTCTTGTGGCTTTTCCGAGTATATCAACATATTTTCTGTATTTCTCACAGCTTCGGGATGCCCTCCATCATCTCCTACTTCAATAGCTACTATACGCCCATCTCTTACCACACAGAAACCAGGAGCATTACGTAGATTAAATGTATGATTTTGATATTCTCCGTTTTTCTGGGCGTAACGTATGGCGTCTTTCCCTATTTCTACTAACTTAGAAAAGAAAGCGTCCTCTATTTGTTTTTGAAGTTCGCTCAATCCGCTATCATCCCCTATGAATTCCATACCTACTTATTTTGACGCCTTCGTGATGCCATATCTTTACCCTTCACTTTCTTTATTTTATCTCCAAATACTTGATGTATTTTATCACGTTGCATTAAAACCAGATTTCTATATGGTATTTCATATACAACTTCTTTATAAGACAAATGCAAATTTTCCATGAACGACGCAATTTGTCCTAATAGCGTTTCATTACCGGCTATTTCGGTGTCGCTGCCAGCAGGCTTACGTTCTTCGCTAAGCCGACAGCTTTCTGAAAAACCGATACATCAATCATTGAGATTGCTTCTTCCACACCATTTACGCACTCTTCATAAGTACCTTTAGAAAGTTCCTCAAAAAGACTATCATCACCGTTAATAAACCATGAAAGAGCGTGAGCATAGTATTTTAAATCTGCTAGAGAAATCAGAATCTCTCTTAATGTTTCTCCCTCTCGCACATCACATAAGTATGATATAGCATTTGACAAACTGTGTATAGTTGGAGGATATATTGTATATCCTTTCTTATTCACAATAATTGTCCTAAAATCATTTCCAATAATTGATTGTGATATAACTTTTGCTCCTTTGTTCATAACTATCTTATTAAAAAGGGGCAAGAACGACAAATCCTCACCCCTCACCACTTTACAATATAGATAATGTCTCTGACGGTTGCGTCCCATCTTCTCCTGAAGAGCCATAGTTTGCAGTACTCCCAGCGTTCACCCGCCTTGATCTAGCTGAATAACTATTTGAATTCGTAGCTGTTTCAGAAGAAGCAAGTGCTACATTTTCAGATCTTCATACCCCTTCTTTTACTTCACTCGCATCAAACCAGTATTCCGGCATAACAGCCTCATTTAAAGGTTCTAACATCGTAGCTACAACTGCAATACCAACCGCACCATCAGTATTGGCTTCACGAGCTACTACATTTGCATAAGGAAGAACGCAATACTGATCGTCTTGCGTTAATGCAATCAAACATTTTTTCACCTCCACAATACCACGGGCACGCTTCCAACCTTTATCGGTATTAATAATTTCACCGCCCATAAGTTCTTTTTTTGTTGCATAATCATAGCGACCAATCGTGAAGTTAAAGGTCACATCTCCCATTGCTTTAGCTCCCATACGGTAAGTTGAACCTGTCAGCTGATTTTTGTAAGGTTCTTGCGTAGGATCTCCTTCTTCAATGGTCCACGTGTCTTGATGCACATTTTTAATCTCGGTAGCAGATCCGTTCGTTTTTACTAGGGCATATAACGCTGTACCTGTCAAATCAGCTGATACTGCATCTTCATCGGCATACCATAATCTTTTTATATCAACCGCTGATATTTGTATACTTTCCGCCATATCTTTTATATTTTTATATTTAAAACTTTAAACTTTAAAACCACATTTACATAACTACATGCAAGCTTTAAATCTTCTTCTATCCCTATCCGGTCTATTTCCCAATGATATTGAGTACTATCAAACACTCCACTTTCTCCTATTAAAAACTGTTTTGCAGTTCTTTCCAACTCGTTTAATCGTACCGTATTAGTCTTACCACTGGTCAAATATGGAACGCAGATGTTGATATGAGGATAACATATCTCCCAATAAGTTTCCGGCTCCAAAGCGTCTCTTACAACAATCACTATTAATTCGTTTTTTACACCTTTCTTAATGGTATTCCAACTGTCGTAAACGTCTTTTATCAAGAAGTCTTTTAGCTTATCACACAAAATCTTATATATGTCAGTCGTTACAATCATACCCAAATATCACATCTACCCTTAAACTCCTCCGAATAGCATTCGGCATTCTTCTTCACATCTCCCTCTCCTACAGTATTTCCTTCAGCATCCAGACACCTGATATGAGATCCTAAAACAATCTTTTTACCCTCATAAACCACATGGTAATTATATACCCAGCGCTCACCATTGACAGAAACTTCCTTTTGTTGGGAGTTGTCATGGCAGAAGCAATCTGTTACATCTTGCCAAGACTCTCCACCGGTTCCCGGTATTGGTCGGTTATACTCGTCGTTCTCTTCTGGAGTAATAACCTGTATTTGTAATTTATGTGGGGCAGTTTCTAGCATATCACCAAAATGTTACTTTAGGTTTATCTGTATTCAGTTCGTCCTTCAGTCCATACTTATTGCATAAAAAAGAATAATAGGACTTTATACCAGAAATATCCCAAGAAAGAGACTTTGAATGACCGTTTTCTGATACCGATTTAGAAGTAGCTCTAAGCAATAAGGAGGGAATAAATCTTGCTATCGCAACAGAGATAGACTGCATATTATTTTCAGTCATTTCCCCGTCAGGGTCAACCCCGGAAGAAAGATTAATCTCTACCAAGTCAGCCTCCGACAATAATATGCCGAAGGACTGAAACTTTTGCTTTATGTAGTCACTAATTATCATACTTACGCATTCATCGTATCCAGGTCAAAAATTACAATCTTGTTTGGAGATGTAAATTCCGGAATCCATTCGGCTCCATATTCCATGAAGCGGCCTTCATCCGTACGTATGTTGGAAATATACATACCACCTTCTGAACGGGTGTAAGTCTTTCCCGGAACCGGATCGGTTATTTCATACGGAGTATGCCAGCGCATCTTTCCCTGTTTAGGAGTGGTAAACAAAGAAATACGGTTGTCTTTAAATACCTGTTTGAAAGTGCCGTCTGACAATTCCACCAAATCTTCGTTGATTACGATAGGCGGCAAGCCCAATCCTCTAAAGATAGTGGTCGCCATCTCACTGGACATAAGCCCGGCAGACAGTCGGACTTCTTTAGAATCAAAGCTTTGTTTGTAAAAATCCCCAAAGTCCTTTGATCCAATAATGCTGTTGATAAAAGTCCTTCGGGACATTTCCATAGAAACGAACATGCCGAACTTGGTACGTAATTCAACGGTTTTCTCCATAAGATAACGAACAAAGTTCAGTTTGTCTGCAACTTGCGGAGTGATACGATGAACCGGCAACTCCATTTCAAGCAATTCGATTCCTTGCGGATTGTCATCTACTTTTACGGATGCTTTACCATCAGAACGAAGGTCACCGTCCACAATATCCATACGTTTGTGTGGAGCAAGCAATACCTGACGCATATCATCTACAATATAGTTGATAATATCGTCCAGTGCGGCCCGTTGATCTGGTGTCTTCGCCTGATTAAACTTATTGATTAGTTCTTGAAGCATATCGAGTCTATCGTTGTCCATCTGGTATCTATCCCCCATATAGGCAACTTCGCCATATCCGGAACCCAAAGATTTACGCTCTCTTAACGGCTTGTTAGAGTTACGGTCAATTACAGAACCGGCAACAACACCCGTTACTGTCCCCAAATATGTTTTGAACACACGGGATTTCGTTTCCTCAAAATCAAGGTGCTTTTTCCAAAAGATTTGATCCAGTCTTAGAGCCTGCACACGGTCGATAACCGCTTTCACCACTCCCGGATCATTCAGTAATGTTTGAATAGTCAAATACATAGTTCCTCCTTTCTTTAATAAGTGAACATGAATCTGTCACCCAAAGTCTCCTTATCCTTATCGGAGATAGGAACAATGAGTCTTGTCGGTCTGATCTCGTACGCTTGGCCTATAGCGGTAACAGTTGCACCCGCTTCTACTTTAGTCCATGCATAATTCAAAGCCGTAGCTGTCGCTTTTGCCGTTTTACCGGCTGCGGCAGTAGCTTCAAACAATACCGCATCCTTTTCTGCGGCAAGCGTTGGTGAAGCGGCCAGAGTAACGGTATCATATTCCGCATTACTTTTGTCGATAGCTTCAATTGTACCGCCATTTGTACCATTACCAATATGCATACCGACGTACGCAAGAGAATTTTTCTTGATCTTCAACGAAGTAGAACCGGCAGTGATCTTCTCGGCTACTTCAACATTCAAAACAGCTTTTGCCGTTCGTTTCACAAAATCAAGAACCAAAGGGGTAAGAGGCGGGATCTGCGCAACCCCTGTCAAATTCGAAATATCCAGATTGAAGCCACCGGAATATATATAAACCGTTTCAAAACGGCACATTTCCGGCATTTGCTTCTCAATCGGACTTAAATCATACTTAAAACCTGCTGGCATAATTAATCCTGTTTAGAGTTTTTAATTTCTTCAGTTCCCTTGTTTATCAGGGTGGCAATGTCGTTTGAATTGTTCTGCTCATTGCTTCCCGATTCGGGAGTTCTCACATCTTGAAATCCTGCGTTGGCAAACGTCTGCTTTGCATCCTTGAAATAGTTATCCAAGTTTGCATCTTCGGGAATGCTCAACATAGGAACAAGGCTTTCGGGAATACCATACTCCTTCGCTTTTCCCATGATTTGCTCTTGGCGAGTGGCCTGCGCCTTCTCCGTTTCAAGTTGAGTGAGCTTGTCAGAAAGAGGTTTAAAGGCTGCACTCACTGCGTTCGCAATGATGGTCGCTATATCATCTTTCTTTTCTTCCGGCTTCGGATTTGGGTTAGGATTGGGATTCTCGATTTTATTTTTCAATTCGTCCAATTGTTTTTGTAGACCCGATTTTTCGTTTCTAACAGTATCAATGTCTCCTTGAAAAGCCTTCAGAAGTCCTTCGACCCCACTAATAGCAGTTTCTATTTGACTTTCTTCAGTTACGGTTTTAGACAAGTAGTCAGCCACCCCGTCAAACGCTTTATCACCAAACCCAAAGGTTTTATACTTCGTTTTTAGTGCTACTAAGATTTTTTCTTTCATACTGTATGAATTAGTTTTTATTTTCAACAGCATAAAGTTACACTCAAAGAAGAAAGCTATAAAATAATTACATGAGGGATAAACCACAATTGCCCAATTGTGGGAAATTAGTTGTTTTAAGGCATAAATAAATGCTCTTCTTTGTGATATTAGCCGTTCTAATAGACAGAGAATACAAGGTAATGAAGTTAGTGCTATTGGTGAGAGAGAAGGTGATGCTGAAACTGTTAATAATTAACATTGTGAGGTTAGTGATGGTTAAATAACCATTGAAAATGCTCAATTTAGTGATCGTTTGTTGGGTGTTTGATGTTGTTGTTGTATATTTGCACGTCGATATGTACTAAACACATAATTATATAGCAATAACACTTACTAGAAATATAGATTGTCTTACAATTAATTATTTCTATGAAAGGAGATAAACATGAAGCCATTATTGTACACGCAACACACACTGATGATAGAAAATCCTTCTAAATCACTTCTCATGCTTACGAATCAGCTAAGGGATAAGAAGATATCCCATTTAGAAAGAGAAGTTTTTTTTATTTCCCCCAATAAATAAACAATGTTTGGTGTATAGTATATGATTTAAAATCACCAATTAATATAACACAATTGCAAAATGCCTATTGTAAAAGCAAAGTCTGAAGAAAACATTATTGCTGCTAATTTGTTAGTAGATAATGGAAAGCTTGCATCATCAATTCATTGTTTATATTACTCTTGTTTCCAATTGTCTAAATACGTGTTAGCTCATTATGAAGGGCTTAGTTACGATATTCAAGATAGGGAAACTAAATCTGTAGATTCTCATTTTTATATTTCTAGTCATATAAGTGAGAAGTTATCCAAAAAGAATAGATTTTATGGAATTGACTATAATACTTATTATGGCATATTAAAAATGTTAAGAAAGAGAGCAGATTATTCTAACGAGGAAATAACAGACAGAGATGTTGTTAGAGCCAAAGATAGCGCTGAAAAATTGAACAAATTACTCACTGAAAAATATGGAATATTATGAATGCTAAAGATTTTATTACTGAAAGTTTGGTTAGAATCGCTAATGAAATATCTCAAATTAACATAAGATATGCTTATGATGAGATTACTAATTTCCATATTATAGAAATTTCTCCAGAAGAAATAAGAAGAGGGGATGAAAAATATATGGAGATGGAGTATGAGTTGTGGAATAATTTTCGTACAATGTTTCCTCATGAGGATATTTTAATTTGTGAAATTAGCGACACAAATAATATGGATAATATATTATTTGAAAAAATAGCCCCAATATCCATTTCAGGGTATACTTCTTGTGAAAGTTCATGTGTTATTCCTGATTTTGACGGGATATATCAATCTTTCAATTATACAATTACTGAAAATAATTATACCAATACAATTGAATATTTTAATCTTGCAGCTTAAATTATGACAGAAAAAGTAGCTAAATTCCGACTAAAAGAATATAAAATAAATAAGGCTAATATAGAATTTAATCCTTCTATGCCAATTTCAGAAGACATATCTATTGAGCTTGAAAGAAAAAGTATGTCTAATGAAGACGAAAATCTGTATAGATTAGAATTCGGTGTAAAAATTGCAGATAAAGAACAAAATCTTCAAGTATATGCAAATCTTATTGGATTATTTGAATTTGATTCAGACATAGATGATAGGACAAAATCTATATTTTTTAATATAAATGCTCCAGCTATATTATTCCCTTACGTAAGAGCGTATATTTCTACTCTAACTTCTTTATCAGGAATTAGGCCGATCATATTGCCAACAATCAATCTTGCAAATCTTGAAGGAAAGCAAAATTAAGAGTGGTGTGTAAATTATATATAGAAGCGGAGTAACCTCCGCTTTTCTTTTGCCCTCTTGCGAAGGGCGGGAATGAGTTACAATGTTGACTCCGAGAAATCTAATTCGTAGATAACCTTTCCGCTTTCATCCCTTTTGAATTTTCCCACGCAGATAAGTTCGGGGAATCCGGGTTCAGGTGCCCAAAAAGGAACGGATATTGCATCTCCTTCGGCAAGATTCAGCGTTTTTACTAGCTTTTCGGCTTCTTCCTTGCATGTTTTCTCTAATATTTCCATGCTGTCCGTAGTTTTACCGCAACGGACTACAAATTCATTTTGAATGTTTTCTTTTTTCATGATTATATCGTGTATAATGAGTATCAAAAGATATCCAAAAATTTTTTCACACTAAACTTATCTATAAAAAACTTATCTAAAGACTCTGATCCTTCCCTAGAAAAAGAGTTCTTAAATTTATTATCTTTTATGTATTTATTATCTATAATTGATGAACGATTTCCTGTATTTCCCCACCCATCGATCATTATTCCACCTCCTTTTGTAAATTGTATATCCAAGATTGTAACTCTGTATTTTTTATCTTTTAAATCTATGATGACTTTATATGCTAAGTCATCATCAAATATTGTATTTCCAATTTTGCTACCTTTATATTTGTTGAAATCAATTTTGTTACCAGAAGAGCTTCCGATTATCCTAGATTCAGTTTGTTCGGCTATGCTTATATTCCCAAATATTTTAAAGTAATCAATTACTTCTTGAGTTGAAAAAGAGGTTTCATATACCTTCTGCCATATAATTCTATCATTAAATATTTTAAAGTTTAAGAATGTATCTTGAGAGTATACAGACGTAGCCAGGTTTACTAAAAGTAATAATAAAAACTTCTTCATATTTTGTGTGTATTATGGTTGTACGGAGGCAAATTAACATACAAATGCACACAAATGCAAATATTTCCTTACCTTTCTTTGGTTTTAGGTGATTTTTCTAGCATTAAATAAAAGTAGGAAGAAATAAAAAGCCTCACTCATATATAGGGCTCTAAGCAATTTATCCAAATACAGATTTAGCTTTTACAAAAGTAGAGTATCTTTCAAAATCAACATCATCTATTATGTCTTTAAACCTTCCTTTGTATACCCTTTTAAGTCTATCATAATCTATAGAATATTCTTTTTCCATTACACTAGGGTCTGTTACTTCAGTATTTTCTTTTACAATTTTCATATATGATTCGTAAACGTCTAATACAAATTCCTTTTTAAGCATCTCTTTTGCTTTATCTGTGTTTCCAATAATAAATTCCATTTTAGCCGGAGAAAGATCAGAAGATACATTAGGTAGCGATTTCCTTATTTTTTTGACATCATTAGTCATTCCCCATAACTTGAAAAATAGAATAATTTGTAATATTCCGAATACGATGATTACGATAGATACAAATAGTGTGATACCTTCCATGATTTACAATTTAATTAATAGCTTTTATTTAAAGAATATATTGTCATTATAATAGTGGGAGTTGTCATATTATCAATCCATATTTTATCCCACATACGAGAGAATACATAGTCATCCACATGCTGATAATCTATTTTCTCAACTTTACCATATCCGCTACTATCTAATCCTAAACAATCAGCACAAAAATTTATGAATTCCACAAGTTCTTTGGTTAAAAGGTTACTTCTCCCTTTAAATATGACATTTAATTCATTTTCTGCGACTTCTAATATTTCAGCTTCATAGAAAATTCCAAGTTCTAACTTTTTTAAGCGTAGTGTATAATGTTTTACTTCATTTCCATACGGGCTTGTTTCTGTATGAGAGTATACTGGATTATATTGAAAAAGATTATTTATATCAATCGAAAAGAAATCTTTTATATCTCTTTTAGGAGGTATATCCTGTTTACCTTTAAATAAATTGAATAATCCCATGCTATGTGTGTTTTATGTTATACAATGCGCAAACGTACAAAAATCAAAAATAAAATACAAGTTTTGCAATACCTTTCTGATTTCAACACATGAAAATCCCCGTATCTATTTAATACGGCAACTAGGTAATTTGAAAAAAGGGATTATAAATGAAGAAAAGCCGGATTTCTCCGACCTTCACTTTTTATCACTTATCCTTCGATAGGTTTTCGACTTGTTCTTTAAACGATTCAAAACGGGATCTATCTTGATTAAAATCATTATGATATTTAGCACGTATTTCTGCTATTACTTCCCAAGACACACCTTTGTTTGTAGCTTGATTTACGACTTTTTTTTCTTCTTCCTTGAAAGTTTTACTTTGCATTCCCATAATTACCTCCTTTTTATTTGGTTTATAGTTTTTCCGCTAACTTTTTAATATCCTCCTTACTCGAAACTTTGTGGATAGTTCCATCTAATTCGATGTAGCCGTTTATATTGGTTGGTTCCTCGAATAGTTCAGTAATTCTCACGTTTAGGGCATTGGCTATCTTTTCCAATGTATCTTTAGTAGGATTACCATTGATTGCTTTAGATAAACCCACAGCCGATAACCCTATTCTTTCCGCTAACTCTTTTTGAGTTATTCCTGCTTGCTTGCAGATATCCAATATTCGTAACTTCATAATTATACTTATAGTTTATTGCTTGCAAATATACAAAATTATAGCATTAGTTATTATTCTTTGCTTGAAAACATACTTCGAGTATATCAAATTAGCATTTATTAACCTTATAAGGTTTGTTTGTGTTATAATCGTAGTTATATTTGCATCGTAATAATAAAACTAAATGTTTAACGACTAGCATACATACGATTATGAAACGTTACAACTTATCCCAAATAATGAAATCCGCTTGGCGCTCTTACAAACGTGCCGGCAACGAAAGAACGTTCTCCGAATGTCTGAAATCAGCTTGGAGCCTTGCAAAATTGCAAGAATACTGCTCATCGGAAGCGGTAAAGGCTAGAACGGATCAGTTCTTGGCGGAAAGACATGAAGCCATGAGCAACGCTGCTAAGGCTACAATGGATAAGGGGTACAATAATAAGAGCATACCGGCATCGGCTTACTATACGGCTAGTACTGGAAGATACGGTGCTCATTACGTAGGAGATTAACCATTAAAATATACGAATATGCCAGAAATTACAATCATTGTATTATGCCTGCTTGCCGGATATAAGATGTTCGGTGATGATAACGACAGGTTTTTCATGTGCTAAGCAAGAGCGACACGATAGTATCAACACATTAAATAAAATCATTATGGAAACAAGAAGTTTGGAATTATGGTCTACCGATAGGATTGATTTGGTAGAAGCGAAAAACGGTCAAGCCGTGACCTCTTCTTTGGTGGTTGCGGATTACTTTAGGAAGGCACACAAAGATGTACTGAAAGCGATTAGAGGATTGGAGTGTAGTGCCAATTTCACAGAGCGCAATTTTGCGCCCTGTTTGTATATCAATGAGTTATGCAATAATGTAAAGAAAGAACTCCCCATGTACTACATGACCCGTGACGGCTTCACCTTCCTCGCCATGGGCTTCACCGGAAAGGTAGCCGCCCAGTTCAAGGAAGCCTACATCAACGCCTTCAACGAAATGGAAGAAAAGCTCCGATCCGAGCGTTGCACCAAGTACGCAGAACGCATCGTCAGAAAACAGGTGAAGGAGTTCAACCAATCATTGCAACAAACGCTCGCCAGCGGTCGCAAGAAGCACGGAAACACTTACGGTGGATTGATACCCTACGGAAAGGAAGAAGTTGCGTACAACCCGAAAGAAAGCATGGAATCGAATCTAAGGCGGATATTCGGTCAAGTACATGAGATGTGCAAGGATGGCTTTCTAATGACTTCGTTAGCTGTAGAGACGAACAAGATGCTACAAGAGCTTATTAACAAGAAATAGAGTAGTCAGGGGGCTTCGGCCTGGCACATTAGTTGACGCCAATCAGCAGGAAAGGGTAGCTTTAAGGCTGCCCTTTCTTTATGTCTGTACTCATGCAACGTTTCGCTCCCGGACCATATTTGAGATAATGGCGTAAACCTTATCCAAGATATTATTTCTTTCCGCTATTTCAAGTTTTGTTTCTCCCTTGAACTTCTTCTTGTAGTTACTAATAGAAATGTGATAGAGGTAATATAATTGCTCATAAACCTTGTGCCAAACGTCCTGTTGTCTAGTGTTGGTTGCCGAAGCATATTTGTTCACCAGTTGGCGGATCTTATCACGAAGAGAAATTTCCGGTACCTTTTCAGATGAAACAGCAACCGCTAACAACAACTTCCCGTTTTCTTCTCTCTCCTGTTCCATCGCGTCCAGTCTCTTTTCTACGTTTTCAATCCGTTTGCTTTGTTCAAGCAAAGCTTGTGCGGACTGGACCAGTATTTCAAGTTGGGATAATGGCTTCAGCTTTTCCTTTAGAGCTTTTTCCATCGCATTGAAAGCTGCAATATAATCAAGTTTAAAGCGCATAGCCTTTTTCCCTGTAAATCCCATAGCCAGCAAAGTAAAACCGTCACGATTCATTATAAACATTGGGTATTCTTGCTTATTTTGTTCGTTAACATAAATAGTTTCAACAAACATGGGGTCAGCCGAATTTTCGGCACACCCCTGTATAAGTTCCCTAATAGCATCTAAAACATGTTTATGCTCTTTCCCGAACTTTTCAGCCACCAACAAGCTACTTGTTAGCGCTTGGTTGTTCTCACCTTTAAATACTAAATCGTTCATATTATTAAATATTTTGTTCTATTTTTCCTATGATTTTTGTATAACCATCGGAATTTTTCCGACCACACACCCTAAAAATTGTCCTTTTTGACTGATTCAGAAGATTCTTTCTGTTCTTCCTCCTCAATCTCTTTCAGGACTTCATCCACCCTTTCGGCATTACCGGCAAACAAAATACCCTCTCTCCGGGACCATACTTTACCATCTATTGCACTAACTGCCGTTGTTACCCGTTCATCAATATCATCAATCATATATGGAACCAAATCCACATCAATATCAATAGTCTGGGACGCCTTGTCAAATTCGGATGGGTTAATATCCGCCAAAGCTGATACCAAGAAGTTTACCCTCCGTTGAAAGAACTCTCCAATTACTTCCGCATGATTAGATACCGCCATGTGCGCACCCATAAAAATATACCTGAACGCTTTCCCTGAAATGGCATTTCCAAGACCTTTCAATTCTTGCGGTGATATGCGTGGGGTATTCGTCAGGTCGTATGCCCTGTTAGTAAGCCCTTCGAGTTCCAATTTAACCGTATCAGGAACCTGATTCCAGGTCAGATATTGAGCGTTTGCCTTATCTCCGGTCAATTGTATGATTCTGTTGCGTTTCTTCCCTGTAAAGCCTGACACGTCCCCAAAGAGCATTAAATACGGGAAGAAATGGTAATCTATACAATCGGCATAGCTTGATAATATCTTCTCTATGCGTACACGTATAGTCTTTATCTTATGGCAATAAGTCTCCGGGCGATAACCATATAAGACAGGAAGTTTTTTAAACCCATGCCTGAAAGACTTCTCCTCTACCGCTTCCCACCTATTCGTATTTTCCCACTGGTAAACATGTGTAGCGGTAACAGTTTGAAAGCATACTATTTCTACATCGTCCAAGTCTTTCTTTTTATATTCACGTGAGAAGGCAACCAAATCTCCGGCATCATCAAAGAAAGGGTAAAGTTTATCTCCCCTGAATGGCGACCATATTACGCTGCGGAGCTTATTTTGCGGCCTCACACTTCCTCCGAAGGCCTTCTGTATTTTATTCCAGAATTTAGCCCAGAACGAATCATCTTTGACTGCATACCAGTATTCGGCACATTCCTGTTCAGAAAGCCATGAACGGACTATACGTTTATTCTGGTACTTTATTTTATTCTTCTTCAATACTTGCTGGATAGCATAAAATAACCCTTTTTCGTCCTCATTAGACGGAGCGCAATCCATCTTAGGCTCAACTCCTACCGTAAATGCTGTTTGAATATTGGTTATATCTTGCTCCAGCGGGATAGATATACGGTTGCACGGCTCTGTACGTTTTTTAGCTGGGATAGTAGTGCTTTTACCGGTACTATCATTCCATTCTTCCCTTTCCTTCTCTTCAACAACTTCGATATCCGGGTATTTTTCTTTATCCACAATGATTTCATGCAAATCAGCATTCCAATCCTTCCAGTTTTCACCGGTATTGGGTTCCTCCGTTTTACGCCCTTTCTTCAAATATTCGATCTTCTGATCTACATCTTCTAATGCTAAAATCTCTTCTAATGTCATATTGATATATTTTTAACGTCCAAAAATCCCCGAATAATCTTTAGGTTTCTGAATTTTACCAAGAAGCTCACCCAATACATAATAACGGGCTGCATTGATAGCGTGGTTATCATGATCTTCCGGTTCATTTATATAGTTCCCATCTTTATCTTTAGCCCACACATATTTCCGTAGTTCTTTCTGAAGATTGTATGAACGTTTAGTTACAAAAATCTCCATGGTCTTCATTTTGTCTATACCTGCGTTAATAGAACCCGCTCCCTTTTCGACAGGATATATTTTTATCCCTCCATTGTGTATTTCTTGAATCAACCGTGGGTCAGCACTATCGGCTATAACCTTCAATCCCCATGGACGAAGCGTTTTAATGATGTCAGAGGAAAGAAGCCCGGTCCGGTAATCCACTTCATCCAAATACAGAGCATTATCAATAATTCCGCAACGAATAGAGGCGGACGGGTCATGAGTATACCCGAAATCTTGCCCAAAAGCAACCTTTTTGCACCAAATCGGGAACTCATCAACAATGCCCCATTTTTTGAATACAGCACCTTCTGCCACGTCAGCCCATCGTCCGATAACCACATGAGCATATTTATCCGGATCATTTACTTTCATATCCTCAACCTCTTTCAGAAACTCCGGTGAAAGATTCTCCAAATTATCAAAACAGGTGGTGTGGATATGAAGAACATTCGGATGAGTAGAGACTTGCACCTGCACTCCGTCAATCTCTACGAGCTTGTGAGTATTCTCGATGTACTTTTTATAAATGAAGTGATTAGAGTCGCAGGGGTTCATTATGATGATAATCCGGTTCTGAATCCCTTTCTTACGGATGGAGAGCATTATCTTATCAAATTCTTCCTCATTCGTCCACTCTTCCGCTTCATCGCATACAAAAGTAGTGATACCCTGAATAGATTTTAATTTTGCCGTCTGATTACCGGAAGAAGTCTTGATGCCTCGGAACATTATACGACTATTAGTCATTTTATTGACTATATCCGTCTTGGTAGTCTTGAAATACTTAGTTGTTCCGTCTAGCTCTATCTTCTCCATCATTTCCGGAATGATAGACATACCAGCGGAAACCATCGTGTAGCGGGTGTAGAGAACCTGATGCACTATCTTTTCTACCGGAGTCATTTCAAAGGTCAACCGTTCAATGAAGGTGGAAGCATTAAAGGATTTGCCGGAGCCACGACCACCGGTGATAAGAATAATGAATTTATCCGTATCAGTGTATAATGGATGGTAAATTTCTTGAGGTACTATCATTTCAGCTTGTCTTTAATCCAGGAATCAATACTAATACCGTGGTCTATATTGGTAGGTATATTGGCATCTTCGGGCTTTGTCTCTTGCATAGGCTTTCCCCATAGCTTTTCGGTCAGTTCCTTTAACGTAGCGATAGAACCCTTGCCGGAATCTTTATATAATGCTCTGCAAATATTAATGACCCACATGGGGGTATCATCTTTATCTATAATATCCTCAACCTCTTTTTTGGTACATTGCATAACATACACTACAACCTCCTTCCATTCGTCATAGGATATATTATAGGCTTTTTTTGCAATAGTATATAGCTTAGGCTTCCGGCCTCTGTTTAGAGGCTGGTTTTCGCTCGTAAATCTTGTTTTCTTTCCATCTTTAGCTATATTCTTATTTGCCATTTCAAACCGTTTACAAACCGTTTTCTACTTGCTTTATTATTATAAATTACCACCCTCTGTACTTACTAGAGCGATTAGTCCCTTTCATTACTTCTATTCGTTGAATATAATAATTATCAGGTTCATATATACCAGCATCTTTATCGCTTCTTTCGGCTTGTTTTATCGCCTTTTTCGCAACATCAGAACTAATATAACCGTTAGACTCATTTCCCGTTATCTTGTCAACAAATACATATTGAATCTCTGTTGCATTGGAACTCGCTTTTGTAGGTCCCTGAATAGGTTCGGTAAATCCCGGCCCAGTTCTACGGGAAGATTTTGCACTGCCCCCCCTAATTCCTCCTGATGTCTTTGCCATTATCTTTTCCTCCTTCGTCTTAAGGTACTCCCCGATAATGTTGGATTAAGCATCAATACTTCAACTGGATAACCGGTATTTCTCGATAGATTATCCATAACTGTCCTAGTTGCTTTATATATTCTATCCCGATTAGCATTCCCATAAGTCCTAATTAAGCGGTGCATTGCTTTCTTTGCATCTACTCCGCTTCTGATTCTATCACGTCCTCTAATCCCTCCACTTGTTTTAGCCATTTCAATCTCCTTTCTTAACTCTGTTAGCCATAAACTGTTCGACATATATAATGCTGTTTTGCACGCATATATCTTTTATTTTATCTCCACCACCGTAAACTATCATATTAGGAATATCCTTTCCCGATATTTCACGAGCAATCTGAATTTCTTCTTTTAAATACTCCTGCCTGTCAGAATATCCACGGGTCGCAAAAGCGTTATACCCGTCAGGAACACCTAAACGATTCCACTTTTGAAACTTCTTTGCCACATTCAAATCAGCCCACACCTTCACACCACATTCTTGCCAATATCTGGAAATCCACCTCTTTTTGTATATTTGATGTAATCCGTAGGCAACAGGGGTTGTGTCGAACAAAGACAAGTTCGGCTCTATGACAGCCTCACATCCGCTATTAAGAACAGTTGTCGGGTCTTTCCATATTGCTTCAAATCGGTAATCCTCCACATAGAAATGATAGGTGGATATTCCTTTCTTCTGCCTGGTATCAGCGCCCCATGCTGATAAAGGAATTACAAGACCGCTTACTGGCTGTTCGTCCGCCCTTAAATTAGGAATGTCAAAATCATTATTGCTGTCATATATCCTGTCACCAAGCATCATATCGTAGAAATCAGCCTTTTCTATATCCTCTTCGCTTTCTTCTTCCTGTTGTTCCTCTGAACTACGCTCTGAAGACTTTTGTTCCGGCTCCTGCCACACCTCAAATCCCCAATCATCAAGCTCTTTGCCGTCCCATTCATTGGCAATCATATCCCAGTCTGTCTCTCCGAAGGGATTATTATCCTGAATAAGCATTTGACGAAGCTTTTCTACTGGCATATCTTCCGGTAAAATACAGCATGGCACTTCTTTCCATCCTAAATGCCTGTAAGCATGCAAACGCATATTTCCCCCAATTACAATGTATCCACCGTTATATGGGTAAACAAGAATATCCCTTGCTTCTGTCATTTCGGGAAGCTCTTTTATTGATTTACAAAGCTTACGAAATCTTTCTCCTTTGATAAGTCTAGGATTCTTCGGTAATCCCGCTATTTGCCCATCATTGGGATACACTTTAGATATTACTATGTTTTCTCTTTTTATCATACCTTATCTATTATACCATTGTCTTTCAACCGAGATACAATTCCAGTGTAAATATACTCTATATCCTTCCGAAAGTCCTTATAATTATTGTAGAGAACAACCACAGTTTCGATATTGTGGGAAATAAATGTTTTATCGCTGATATTTACCGATTCGGCAATCTTATCCCGAAGTCCTTTTGGCATTCTTCCACCGGCCAATACACTGGGAGCATAAAGGAAAAGAATAATAAATATAAACTTCTTTCTGATATGAACGCTATCCTTATTTCCCGGACAATCCCTAAAATCCTGTATTTCGCAAAACCATTTATATATGGATGGAATATAATCCAGATCTGACATAATAGGAGCAGATAATTCAGACTCTCTTTCCGACAATCTGGATTTCTGCTCTCTGATAGATTTTAACTCTGATATTTCTGAAAACATAGTACGATTATTTAAAAGTAAATAGTATATTTGTACTATGAATTAGGGAAGGGCGTCTATCTGGTGGTTCGGGTGACGCTCTTTTACTTTGTGTTCTTTCCCCATATTTTCGCATTATACAAGGAATAAGCCCATAACTTTATCTCTTCACTGGTGTCCAGGAATTCCACTTTCATGGCTTCCTTCATACATTCCGCCAGTAGGTTGCTGTCTGCTTGGTTCATAACTTCGCTTATTGGCATGGCTATTCCTCCTTGATTAAATCTGGGTTATCGTAGATATTTCCAATCACGATAGTATCATCCATTTTTGTAAGATCAGATTGCCCGAAATAGAATAAATTTCGACCATTAGAAAGTTGAAAACTACAATTACGATATAGGATAATAGCTGTATATTCTTCTGGATTAAAACCAAATGTAATAGTGTGAAGAATATCCCCTTCGTAAATTTCCTTTCCGTCCTTGTCAAGTAGCCCGGTGAATTGACCTACGGTTTCGGGATAAACCTCATACATGCCGATGCTTTTCCCTATTTCGATATCATTTAGATTCGGAATAACAGCGTATCTATCCTCTTCAATCTTAATAAGGGAGCCAAGCAGCCATCCATCACCGTATATGCTTTTCCCTCTGAATTTTATTGTACGATTCATTTTATTCCTCCTTTTCTTTAAAGTGTTCGATTAGCTCTTCTACGGTAGCCTTATACCATTTTTCAAACAAGATTTCTGGCATGTCTTGGTAGTGCATGCCAACTTTCAGATATCGGCATAAGAACCAATCATTTCCATCGGTAAACCACTGGTTATCATCTGTATCATCCCTTAATGCAGCTATTGCCAAGAAAAGTTCTTCGTTAGTTCCGCAATCAACACTATCGGTTTCGTCAGGATGTGGAATGTTACTGAAAAACTCAACACTATATAGACCGTATTCGGGTTCAGTGAAAATACATAAATCTTCGTTAAGTTCCGCCCCAGACAATCTATATCCCAACTCCTCCAACTTCTTTCGAAGCTCCGGTGTGTTGCGTCTAATAAACGCTGCTGTTGTAAATCCCATAATTATTCGTTTTTAAGTCGGTTAAATACTTAACAATCCAATTCTCTTCAATTTCTTTCTAAAATTCTTTTCATTCAAGGCTTGGTCATAATAACAATCAGGTTCTATAACCGTTTCAGTTTTGGTTACAGGAAGCCCATTCAAACCAATAGCAACCTTGTGTATAATAGAAGCCCTCTTGATTTCCCCTGTTTTTCGATTAAAAGAGAATAAGATATGCCCTGGTTCCCTCTTAATCTTATTTACCAATTTATATTCTGTTTGCTGCTTTTGCAGATATTCTATCTGTTCCTTAGAAAGATTATCTTTTGTTATAATAGGTACTATATCCATTTTGTTATTCGTCCTTTCTGTATCTTTTAATGACAGTCCTTTTGTTGAAAATCAATAGTTTTATCAAAGCAATAATTAGCTTTAATAGCTCTAATTTGCCGACAATGATGACGTTAATATCATAGAAACCATCTTGGCTCATAATATTATACCAATTTCGATATGGCTTAAGACACCTGAAAACAGTAGTCACATTTGTTATTTTCTTCATTATCTATCTTGTTTAAGTTCGTTCAATACCTTTTTCGCTATCTCATAGCGATTCAACTGCCAACCAGTATAAACATCATCGGTGTATTCGTCATAATGATTGGCATATACGTATGAATCCAATTCTTCACGAAAAGATTCTCCATCTAGCCCACTATCATCACAACCATCGTACATTCTCAATTCATGAGCTACTTCTTTACATTCTTGATGTGTGACGAAATCATACACAGTCCCATCATAAATATTTGTCTGACGGACATACTTTTGTCCCGGCTGTATCTTGCAAGCACAAAATTCACATATATGCTCTTTCTTGGCTGTTGGATAGGTTTCTCTTAATGTTGTTGGCATAATTATTTCTCCTTTCGATTCTTTTTTTACACATCAATTAATAGCTCGGATTCAGCACATCTACATCGCATTCATGACATAAATTGCAAACCTTTGTTTTATCTTTAACGCACATGTTCTTAGCCTTTTTCGGATAATTCCAGTCGATGGAACTGCGAATAATTGCTTTAATATGATCTAATTCCAAGCTCTCCGGACAATGTTCATTGAGAAAGTCTAAATCTTCCTTGATTAGTTTCTCATACGCCTCTTTACTTATCTTTATGCTCATATCTATCTTTTATTGAATTAATCTTCTTCCTGCAAATATAATTTCATGCCTTTTTTAGTTAAACCTAATACATGAGTATCATCAGCCCATTCATTAGCAATTCGCATAGATTCAGCAGGACAACCAGAATCAAGTACTACCTCATATTCTCCATCGGCATGCATCATCATATCTCCATATCCTGCCACAAGTTTTTTATTAAAAGCCATCAAATCACCGTAATTGTTAGCAAAGTAAATTCCTGCCTTTTCACAGTCTTTATACGCCTTTTTTAGTCTATTAAAAGCTCTTTGTTGTTCAGGCGTTAGTTCGCATACTGCATATAAATCTCCTTCCATATTAATTCCTTTCTAAATTGTTTTACGTTAACCTTCTACTGTTTTAAACAGAGTAACTATCTTAATACATCTCTTACGTTCACCCAAAGCCTTTGCAGCTTCCATTTGAGCTTGTTGATAATGACAATGCGATTTGTCGAGAATGCCATCAAGCCAATATTTTTTATATTCCTCTGTCCGGTAAGCTAATCTGAAGGTCTCTGTGAATAAAACGTTGTCTATTTCAAATTGAACAAAGAAGTTGTCTGTTTTAAGCATAGATGTTTCTTTATAGTTATTCGTTATCTAATTGTCTTTCGCAAATCCTTGATAATCCTTCAAGAACTTGCAAGGTTTAATTAATATTATCCATCAGGTAGTCTGCTATCGCATACACCACCAGGTAAAATAAGATGTTCACTCCTAGGAGAAGGAGGATGTTTAGGAGTATTCTCATCTGCGGGAAGATCCTTTCAATTCGATTACATTAAACATTTCATTAATGCGATCAGCGATATACGCACCATATCGATCCTGAATCTCTTCTATAGAAAGATTGGTCGTTATATGAGTTTTACACTCGTATCTCAATTCATATCGACATTGAAGAATATACTGCATAACATTCAACTCCGTGCCAAAATGCTTAGAAGGAACGGGCTCCCTTCCTAATTCATCAAAACAGATCGTCCTAGGAATTCCACCATTGTAAGTATACAGCTCCAAATAATCCCGTCCTTTCATCGAGAACCCAGTAGCAACATAAGAGGCGGAATCAATTCTGAATCCTCCAATGGGATAATCCCCGGCATCACGTCCTCCAATAAACCATAAGTATTTATTTAGAATTTGCATTATAGTTGATTTACCGGTCCCGTAATCTCCTGTTAGCAAAAGGCCTTTCCCAGCCCCCGAATCACCTTCTGCATAGAGAAATATATCATTCATTATCTTTCTAAAAGCCCCTTCAACTTTAAATCCCGGACAAACAAAGCGGCAGCATTCAGCAAACACTTCTGCTCGTCTCTTCTTGTCATTTATCAATGTTGTAGGTGGCAGTTGTGCGGATAACAGCTTTCCTATCGGAATCGGAGTTACCGGCCTTATCCTTGTTTCCATTTCTTGCTTGATTTACAATTTCGTTATATTTTGAGTTAATTATAGCTACGCTAAAATTCTTCAATATCCAATCATCGTGTATTGATGATAACAAACTTTGAAGAGCGTACAATAGAGAATCATCATCAACAGGCATACCTTTCTGATTCCGGGAAAAACTAATCTTCTTAAGAAGTTTACTCATTGATCCAGCGTCTTTCTCGGTCCAATAGTAATCTGTGTCAAAAGTCGATTTCACATAAGATTCAAAAACAGAACGAGATTTTATATTTATCCCCTCCCCCTCGGGGGGTATGGGGGGATTATTATTATCTATTTCTTTATCTTTCTTCTTCTTATTGCCCCTAGCCTGCCCCAATTCTTCCATTTTTTTAGCCATTTTTTCAGCAGTTGCCCTTAGCTCTGCCCTTAGCTCGCCCAAAGCATTGTTTAACTCACTGATTTCTTTGTTGTTATCTATGCCCCTACCTATGTCCTCATCCTGGCCTTTGACAGGATTATACTCATCATAGTTGCATAAAGTTATCACAGTCATGCCTTGTTTGTTACAAGTCGTTATCATGCCTCTCTTTTTCAGTTTGGCAAGGAAATAGCGTACTTTCTTTTCAGACCATTGCCAACGCTTCATCAAAAACGATATAGATGCTGGATATTGACCTCTTGAATAAGAGATTTCCCGACCTCCGATGAGTTCGCTGTACGCCTTGTCGGTTGCCTCAAATCGTGCTGACTGAATCAAGTCAAGCCACGCTTCGCACTCCGAAAACTCACGGGCTACCTTCCACATTTCATTCGAGAAAAACCTGCGGCTTAGCCTCAAAAATCCTTCGTCCATAGTTAGAATCTCACGTTTGTTAATTGTCTTCCTTTAGAGCAAACTACCCATTTACCATTACCGCTATCAAACAACCGTAAATCAGAGACTTCGCCAAAACGTTTGATGTTACCACATAAATCCACAATCCAGCCACATTCTTTGGAAGGATGGGGGCGGATAGCCCGACCGACTATCTGATACCACATAGCAAGTGACATCGTAGGACGTGCCATAACAACAGTGTCAAGTTCCGGATAATCAAAACCCGTAGTCAATACTCCGACATTCGCCACTACTGGTATTTCCCCTGTTTTGAAATGTTGGAGGATCATTTCACGAGTGGCTTTTGGAGTGTCACCGGATACAATAGCGCAACCAGGTATTGACATCGTTAACCGTTCTGCTTCTTTCAAGAACCGAGTAAATACTAAAATGCCTTTTCTCTTACCACCTGCTTTGGGATTCATCAGTCTTTGGACAATATGGACGAGATAACCGTAGAAGTCTATCCGTTCATATTCTCTTTGAACTGACTTATCCGTATAGTCGGCACCGGTGGTATTTACTTTCAGGTTAAGTTCATTCCATCCTGAAGGATTCATAGGATAATAGTTTAGCTTCGCCAAGTAGCCCATATCTAATAGGGTTGATACCTGTACATGGTAAATGACCTCTGAAAAAACATGAGGCTTTGTCCGGGTGATGAATTTCAGCATAGAACCGAAATTACGACTAGATGATAACCGATAAGGCGTAGCTGTTAATCCAAGAACCTTGCATTTCAATATAGAAAGAAAGTCTTTGTACATTCCTTCCTTTGGATTCACTAAGTGACACTCATCTATTATCACGTTCTTGAAGTGTGCAAATAGTTCGGGATGTCCTTTTACGCTGCCGATGGTGGCAAAGGTTATCCGGCTTATCTCCTTTGAGTTGAAAGAGGCTGAATAGATGGAGCAATCAAGCACACCGTATGAACATAGCTTTTTGAAGTTTTGCTCTAAAATTTCTTTCGAGGGCTGAAACACCAAGGTATGTCCGTCTAACCGGTTGGCAATATCAGCAATGATAAGCGATTTGCCTGATCCAGTCGGCAAAACCATAATGGCGTTGGTTTTCTTTAGTTTGTCATTAAAGAACGCTACGGCTTTATCGGATGCTTGTTGTTGATAATCTCGAAGTACGAAACTCATATTCCTTTCTCCTTTCGTAGTTTTTTACTGAGTGCTTTGTAATACTTAATTAGTTGCTCGTACTCAAAATCTGACATCTTAGAAGTACCAGCAGCTTTCACTTTCAGCAAGTCAAATTTCTGTTGCCCGATTTTGGCTATCAGATTCACCCGATATCCTTCCAGATGATCAGCTTTGAACCTATTGCAGTGACGGCATTCGGCATGGCAGTTATTCTCATCAAACCGTGTCGCCAAATGTGTACGACTGAAGTAGTGCCCGCAATCGGCTTGCTCAAACGGTTTTATCTGTCCGCAACTGATACAGCGAAAATATCCGTTCGGCATACAATCACGAAGCCGGATAAAGAGAGAGAACTCCTTATCAAGTTTAGCTTTCAAATCCGGCTTCTTCTTTACTGTTACCCCTGCTTTATCAAACAGAGGTAAAGGCTTGTCTTTTTTCTTAGCTTTGGTTCGTTTAATGTAATACGGCATTGTTTATAATTTTAGTTTGTGGTGGCAGCAGGATTCGAACCTGCAATGCTTGGCAATCTTCTACATCTTCCGTGTAACACTGGATTGGTTCGTTTTACAATGATGCCCAGTTTTCATAACATCGTAACCAAGTCTACTAAGAGTTGTCAGCGTCTACCAATTCCGCCATACCACCAACCATCTTATACTTCTATAATTACAATATCCGGTGCAATCTGTCTGATCTGCTCCAACTGTTCATCAATGACTTTATTCTTGTATTCCTCGATGGCCTCATTCGCACCGGCAGACACAAGAGATAAAGAAACATCCCGACCGTCCACATCAGCGTAAATTTCGACTTCTATCTCTTCACAGGCAAAACCTTTGAAAAGAGGGATGTTTAGTTTGAAAGATTTTGGAAGATTGGAATCAACCACCTGTGAGTAGTTATCCACCTTACTGCCATTTTCCTCCTTACTGCGTTCGATGTCTTGGTTTACTTTTGCCTTGAAGTTTTTCAAAGTAGAAACAAGCATCATATTTTGCGATTTATCGGTAAAGAAAGCACGGTGCATCTTTAAGAACTTGGACAACTTAATAGGTTCCCATTTCTTTTCGGTATTGATGCCGAACTCCATCATTTCTTTGGAGGTTTTCAGTTCACCTCTGATGTCTGATTGGTAATAGTTCGTTTCGTCAACCGTCAATGCTATCCCCATCACATCACGGTTTACAATGATGTTCGACGCTTTCTGGTTGATTAATTCAATGCGCTTTTCCAACCATCTGAAAGGAGTGTCGATAGTCCCACTGATAACTACTCTTTCCGGTTCTTTTGGGTCGAGTACTACGGGTGCTTCACCCTCTCTCAATACTACTTCAATAGGCGTGCCATTATAATCTTTCGGTACAACCACGTTTAATTTGTTTTCGCTCATGATTCTGTTCCTGTTTTACGGTTAATATTAAAAATTGTTCTTTGCATTTCCTGCGGCATGATAGGACGGGAATAAACCAGCTCACCAAGTTTGTTGTAATACCCGGCCATCTTTTCTTCATGATAGAGAATTTTCACACACTCTTCATTTTCAACATATTCAGAGCCCTTCTTTATGTTTTCAAGAAGTTCCTGTTTTCTTTCATTTAAAGGCTTTAATTCAGCCTTAAATGCTTCCATAGCTTCTTTTTTCTCAATCTCAATATCATTAATTTGAATTGAGGTTTCAGCAAGAGATTCTTTCTTTTGCGCTAATTCATCCGGTGTAAAACGGTGAGTATAGCCAATCTCTTCCACTGCATCGGCATTGTCCTGTAAGAACTGCCATCTATCCTTTTCGGGGATTTCTTGACCTAAAAATTTGTCCATAAAATAAAATGATTAAATAAATTCTTTGTTACGTTCAATTTCTTGCTGGGCATATACCAACATTTGATGTTCATTAGCAGCCGGTAGATAAATATCTGCCTGTGCCGTGCTCCAATTACGAAAACGCTCAATAGATAAAGTCATTTCCCCTGTTGTCAGTTCTGCCGAACTGCGTAAATAAGTTACTTCTTCACCTTTCTTGTTGATCGTTTTGCGTTCAAACAAATCACGGTTGCAAGTTCTCTTATAGAAGTCAATTTTGGCTTCGTCAAGGCTACAACCGTACTCACTACCGAAATATCCTAAAAGAAGATGTAAGTAGCTGTTTTGGGCAAGCGTGCGGTTAGGAAGTTTCTTTTTCACTTCCACCACCGCACGTTCACTAAACAGCTTGTTTACATACTCTTTGAACTTGGGTATTTGATATTCATTCTTCAAATCGAAAATCATTCCAAACCAAATATTTTTTTATCTATAATATAGTCCCGATTTTCCTCTATGAATTCTATAAACCGTTCAACATGAGCGGTAAGCAACTTAACTGTCTGCTCATGATTATATGTATAATATTCAGGATAACGAACACCGGTTATCAGGGGATTCCGACTAGTTCCGCCTTTTAAATGGAAAGCAGTATATTCAAAAGCCTTAATATTATCCATTTGACCGGATGCAATTAAACAATATGGATATACATGTCTTTGCCATCCATGTTCATACTTTCCAAATTGATAATTAGAGGTAGATTTAATATCATAAACAACATCCCTTATTAACTCATCTATATATCCATATAATTCCACTTCTCCATAACAGGTGGGAAGTATTGCAGAAACCAATACTTGAGACAAGGCGTTAGCAAAATATTCCGACTGTTCAATACACCAGATCCTATCAAAGAGGAAATGTCTTTCTGGAGATATATCTGTGGCAGGAAAATCAACCTGAATAATATTGGTTTCTTTATCTCCAATTATAGTATATGGTTCACGCTCATTAGGAATATGGTTTTTCTTATGAATATAACAATCTATGATGGCATTAAAAGCCGTACCCTTATCTGATGCTTCACTTTCAAAGGGAACACGATTTATGGCATCTAATAGGCTTTGTTTTAGTTCTTCCTCTATCTGTTCCGGGCTCTTCTTATATTCTCCTGTTTCAGCATCAATATTCCAAAAACTTTCAACTTGTTCGTCTACTCTTAGATATTGAGTGAATTTATCAAGTAGCGTCGGATATAGTTTATACTTAGGCCGCAGGTTCATATAGATTCGATGCTTTGTTAAATTTCAAACCTAGTTTCTTACATTTTTCATTAAGTAGGATACTACCACGTAATTTACTATCAAAGACATGTGTCATATTTAAGATAGCCGTTCTTGCTTCATTGGCGGAAACCTGGTCTGTAACCTGCTCCACAGTATCACGGATTGCATCAACCACTGTATCATATACAGATGATAATTCAGTTTGTTTTGCTTGATACTCCTTATATGTAAGAATAACATTTGTCATAAAATCATTCTTTCCTGTTATTTGCCCGGAAGAATCAATAATGACAGGTATTTTTATACGTGATGGAAGATTACAAGTATTTTTACCATAAAACTTTTCACATGGATCAAAAGATATAGTTCGATCTTTTCCTATAGCTTCCATATACCCGACCAGATCAAGTTCTTTTATTAAATCTCCTGCAGATGAACCACCAATTTCTGGACGAATCTGTTTATCATCCCCATTCTTTTCTTCACGCTCATGAGCTACGAATATCACAGATTTTCCCATAAGAGAAACCTGATTCACAAAATTAATGAACATATTTTTCCGAACTCCATACCCTTGAAGAGACAATGTTCCATCCGCTTTCTTCATTTTAGGATTGGTTTGCATAATGAATTTATCCATGAAAGAAAGCATTTTGCCCGCTGTATCAATAACAATAGTATCGAATTCTTTTATTTCCTCGGAGGATAATACTTCATTCGTTTCTTCCCAACTGGTTATTTGGACAGTAGGGACACGATGAGCTGCATTTACACGGTGAATACCACCGTCGTAATCAAACAATACAGGATTAGGAGCACTTAATGCAAGTGTTGTTTTACCCATACCTGGTTGGCCATAAATCAGTGCTGACAATGTAGTCTTAACGGTCAGCTCGTTAGGTTTCTTAATAAGTCCCATATCTTATATTATTTAAAGTGGTTTAAATTGCTCCCGGAGTGCCGATCAAAGCAAACCGGGATTAAGTTAAGATAGTCTGCGGATAATATCACCGCCATACGAATTTTTAGTCAGTTCTATAAACTCATAGACGGTAAACCTATCATTGTCTACATCTATACCTTTATCCATGCAAAAAGCTTCTCTTCCAGCCTTGCAACTCCCAGTGAGTACATGATGCCATATAAACAAGTCTTTAGCAGAATACTTTTTAGAAAAGTCAGAGAAATGTTCTTTAAACTTAAGGATCCTTTCCTCTTCTGTACTATCATCATAAAGCTTTTCTTGCAAAGATTCAAATGCCTCATGTAGAGTATTACCATGAGAAAATTGATTATTCTCTTTTACTATAAAACAGGGAGTAAGAGATAAGTCAGAATGAAGGATAAAACCTTTTGCGATATTACCTTTTACATTTGTGATAATAGTAGGTATATTATCTACTACATAAATAGGATTTCCATTTATGGATTTTACGCCATAGCCATGGCCAGAGCCAGAGCCATAGCCACAGCCATCGCCATAGCCATCGCCATCGCCATCGCCATCGCCATAGCCATGGCCAGAGCCAGAGCCATAGCCACAGCCATCGCCATAGCCATCGCCATCGCCATCGCCATCGCCATCGCCATAGCCATCGCCAGAGCCAGAGCCATCGCCAGAGCCAGAGCCAGAGCCAGAGCCACAGCCATCGCCATAGCCATCGCCATCGCCATAGCCATCGCCAGAGCCAGAGCCAGAGCCAGAGCCATCGCCAGAGCCATCGCCAGAGCCATCGCCAATATTTAGAAACTGTTTTATTCTATCTTCCATTACCTTGCCCATACCGGTACACTTTCAATAGATTTTACAGCTTTATCCGAACACGGGATAATTTCAATCACATCCAGAATCTCTATCTCTGGAACCGTAACTGTGAATTTGCATTCAGATGGGTTAGTCGTACCATTAACAGCTAATTGAGATATACTAGCAGCACCATCCCAATACCACAACCTACGACAATTTGCGAGCTTAACCTCACTACCATTTCTTTCTACTAACTCTCCGAAAAATACACCGGAACGATCTCCTCTTACAATTACTTTTTTCATAACTATATATATTATTAAAGTGGTTAATCGAAATAAATAAAGCGCCTATCCTCACGAACCGACGCTTCCAAAAATGAATTTAAACGACAAAATTTTGTTCCTAGATACCGAACCAACGGACACTAGGATTAGAACATGTATAACTCAAATACAGAGGCTTGCACTCTACGGACTCCTTTAAATCCGGCATTGGGTTAATTAATTACTTGTTGACAATAATTTCTCTCATTTCTGCTTTGGCTAATGGAGAAAGATCTTTCATATAATTACATTTAAATGCAGCTGATTCAAGTTCAAGCACATCATATCGTACACTGGAACGTAACTTTCCATCAGCATCTTTATATTTCTTCACTATGCCAGCTTTAACCCATTTAGTAACATTTCCTTTGCCATACCGAATATGCGCCTGATTTTGAGATATAAATTGAGATTCTTTAAAGGAGTTGATCCGTTCTTCCCTACGTCCCATTCCTCTTGCAAAATCTATCAAATTATAAATTAATTCTTCTGGTAAGGTTCGCATCATAAAATCCCCTTTCTATATTAACGGTTTAAATATTCGTTTTAAAATACAATTATAAAACCAAACTGAATATACAATGCCTATCAGATTAATAGTATAATTCCATTCTCCTGTATCTTGATTTACATCATTAAAAGTAAGGATGCAGGGTAAAGCCAAGATGTTAATTAGTATAATATTAATTATCAACTTTTTCATAGTAATGTTTATTATGCTGCATAATTCATGCTAGTTATTATCAAATCATTATTATTCCTTCTTGCGCCCATTGTACGTGCCGACATTCTCACTTTACGTTGCATTCTTAACCTTCTCATGTCCATTTGGAAATTAGGAGTTATAGCTAATATGAAGAACCATACAGAGAAGAAAAATTCAATTCCATGCTTTCGTATTTCTTTCAAATCGAAATTTCTTTTTGCCCTATCACATAGAATATATAAAGTAAGCTCGACATTGTTATTAATGCCTAGTTTCTTATGAATGTCCCGTATTTGCGCTTTTATCGTCCAAACCGACTTTTTAAGTAAATCGGCTATTTCATCAGGAGTTTGCCCTTTTGCTACTTCATGAGCTACTTGATACTCACATTGAGATAAAGGTTCCATTATGCAGTCCTTTTAATTTTAAAGTACTTAAATCCTTTAATGACTTCTTTTTCACCCTCTCTTTCTATCAGTACTTTGTATTTTCTTTTTAACCGATAACGAGCCGAACTCATAACACAATCATAGCTTTCATCAGGTATTCTAACTACTTCTCCTAATTTCAATTTAGAGATAGAATTTACCCAATCTCCTGTTATTGTTTTAATTCCTTTTGCCATAAGATTAATTATTTGATTATTATTGTGGATGGTAGAGGAATCGAACCTCTCTCAATCATGATAATTGGTTGCGCAACACGAAGCTCTAACCGATAAGCTAACCACCCTTATTAAAAAGTGCACTATCTTCACAGACCGTACACTATACAACACAAACACAAATAAAACAATATAAACAAAAAGTTTAATTCTTTACTATTCTTGTTACAATCAGACTTGTACGGCTGGTTTGCTCTATTCGTAGAGTGCTACCCGACTTCCGGAATGTATCAGTTTGGGCAAGTGGATGCCAAGTTCATGACAGGGGAAACGTACTGTCCGGATTGTTTGTCCCTGCCCGTATACCTGTTCGCAGACAGAAATGTTCAAAACTTTGGAGGCTACAGTGGCATCATTCGAATATAGTTCCCAAAAGTCTTCGTTTCGAAAAATTAACAGGTAGCCCGGATGCTTCCTTTTTATATTGTGGTATTGTTCCATTACATTTGATTGCTTCATTATTGTCAAATCTAATTCTCTGTTTCTGTAGTATAATAACATTAATGATAGATTCCATACTTTTCCCATCCCTCTTGTTGGCAGTTTATTGGTAGGTAAAGCCCTGTATAAACAAGATAACGATAGAACGTTCCTTTTGACACTTTCAATCTATTGGCTATAACTGTTTTTTTAGTTCCTTTAGCCAGTTCTTTTATGATGTAATCATGCCTGTTGGCACATTTTGGATTGAGTCTACAGCGAAAACCACGACAATGTCCGAGCATTGCCCCTTCTGCTCTTTTCCTCGCCAATGCTTCTTTTGTCCTTTGACTGATAAGATTACGTTCAATCTCTGCTGACAATCCAAAAGCAAAGGCAAGAACCTTGCTTTGGATATCTTCCCCCAGTCGATAGTTGTCCTTGATTGTCCATACCTTACACTCCTTTGCCATGCAGATATTCAATATTTCCATAATCATAAAGAGATTACGTCCAAGACGTGAGAGTTCACTACAGATGATGATGTCCTCCTTGCATACTTTACGCAGTAAACGTCCAAGTTGTCGTTTTGTGTAATTCTTCGTTCCACTGATAGTTTCTTCTATCCAATCGTCAATTACTAACTCATTACGTTCACAGAAGTTGTTTATCTCAAAACGCTGATTTTCTACAGTCTGCTTGTCGCTGCTTACCCTAATATATCCGTAAATCATAATTTATATTCATTTTTTCACTGGTTTTGATTTATATATTTGTACCCTACCCGATTCTCGCTATCGGCTGCCGTTCAATCCGTCAGTAGGGCTATATGTTGAATCACTTAGATAGCGTTATAGCTCGCCTAACCTGCTATATGCTTACTGATAAAGACTTTTCGGACTTCCAAGTGATATATGTAACTAATTCGAACCTTCAACCGATCACGGCATTCCTGCTACGGTTGAATTTCTTTTCGTATGATCCAATATGTCAAAGAACTAATCAATGTACCCTGAAAGCGTTTTGCTCGCTTCTTTCGTAGGTTCTAACCTAACAGAGCCTCGTAATCTTTTATTATTCGAAGAAGGTTACTGATAATTTCTTCTTTCGTTTCTTTGCTTCCAGCCAGCATCTGAACTGTATATTCATCTCGTTCTTTCAGATCGTCCGTGTATTTCCGAAGGAAAACTAAGTTTTCGTTTATTTTTTCTTCACTCATTATCTCCAAGAACTATCGTAGTTAGCATACTTATCGGCGAAAAACGCTTTCAACACATTACCCTGTTTAGACTCAATGGCTTTCGGCTTCAATGATTCTACATATTCATCCATCTTTAAGCGAGCGTCTACCCAAGAAGTACGCAAGGCAGATTTAAGAGAATAACCGTACTGGCGTACATATACCCAAGCTCTCTGCATGATGGCTTTCATATTATATTTGCCGTCTTTTACTAGTTCATAATCTCTATTTCTCATTGCCTTACCTATTTTTAGTTATGTAAATAATTTGGTTTTATCGCACAATATTCGCACCTTTGCAGTGTTGATTGATTGATTGACATTGCAAAGATATCATCTTCTTGCGATATATCGCTATTTATCGCAAGATTTTATCGCCATAATAACAATAATTAACATTATGAATAAAATCAATATCGCATCTTTAAGGAAGTCACTAAAACTTAGACAAAAAGATTTCGGAGAGAAAATAGGCATTAAGCAAGCCTATTTATCAGAAATAGAAAGCGGCAAAAAACCTCTAACCGAGGAACTTTACAACAACATTGTAAACGTTTTCGGAATAGAAAAAGTATCTGAGTATTTTGTATCCAACGAAGCTAGCGATAATATTGCTAAAACAAACATAAGCGAAGCAATACCACTTAACCAAAGCCATATTATAAACGTACCATTAGTGAGCCAATACGCACAAGCAGGATACCTATGCGGATATCAAGATGCCGCATACATGGAAACTCTCCCAACCATACCATTTATTATAGACCATGAAGCCAAAGGAAACTACGTAGCTTTTGAAGTAAGGGGAGATAGTATGAATGACGGAACCGAAGAAAGTTACTTAGAAGGTGACAGATTATTATGTAGAGAAATATATTCCCAATATTGGGTAGAATCAAAGCTGCATTATACTAAATGGGATTTCGTTATTATACATGAAGAAGGAATACTCGTAAAGAGAATCATAGATCATAATATGGATAATCATACAATCACAATACATTCTTTAAATAGTATGTATCCTGACCGAGTGATTGATCTAGCAGAAGTAAAGCAGATATTTAACGTTATAGAATTACAAAGACCTAGAAGAAGATAGGATAATGATAACATTATTAATAATATTAGCTTTATTTGTTTTTCCGATATGGCAAAGTTTCTATAACTATAATAGATACAAGAGGTTAAAGATTGAATTTGATGAATTATTAAACAAATATAATGCTGTATTTAAAGAGAATGAAGAAAATAAGAAGTACGTAGGTTTCTTAGATAAAGTTGTATCGGAAGCTAAATATTTCCGAGCAAAATATAATGAATGCAGTTCAGAACTCACTATGAGTCAAATTGAAAGCAAAAATTTATTGGAAGAGTTGCGAGAAGCTAATACACAACTTCGATACGAAAGAAATAAAGAACAGATCGAGAAAGACAAAGTAAAAGCTAAATTGCTAGAAAAGAAAAAGAAAAGAGAAATAGAAAAATTAGCTCTCCAAGAGCTTATAGATGAAGGCGAGATATTTCCAGAAGCAAACAAACGTCCTCCAATACCAAAAGATGTTGTAGATACTGTTTGGAATAGAGATGGAGGAAAATGCGTTTATTGTGGATCGAATGAAAATTTGCACTTAGATCATATTATCCCTTTCTCTAAAGGTGGGGATACAAGCGTTGAGAATTTACAATTACTTTGCCAAAAATGTAATCTTGAAAAATCAAATAAAATCGGATAATTAAAAACTAGCTTATGAAAAAGATCATTTTATTAGTATGTGCAATCACTGCACTTTGTTCATGTGGGGGATCAGGTAATCAAAACGAGAAAAAAGTAAGAGAAGTAGTAGAAGCCAAACTGAAAACAGAAATGAATGATTGGTCTAGTTATGAGTTTATTTCTGCGGAAGCCATTGATACTATAAAGTATATTGATAATATAAACTATCGAAAAGAATACTTCCAAAAAAGCATTGAAAACAATAAAGAGGCATCCAATTATGGATTAGATTATTCTTCTTCAATAACTAAAGATAGTATAATACTTATTGGAATAGATTCTATTCAAAATGCAATGGGCGATAAAGTCAATGAAGATGTAGCCTATTTATACAACTATAAATTTAGAGGAAAGAATAAATTAGGAGCTGTAATCTTGGACGAGTACCTTATATATATTTCACCAAACTGGGAAATAATTCAGATGACGAATGATCCAAAGAAACTGTATAATAATCCCGGAGACTTCCCCGGATATGTTGATCTTGTTAAAAAGAATATGTAATACCAATAAATAGTCCGTCTAAAAAACGGGCTATATTAATAAATAACAAAATGCAAGAACGTTCAAATATAAAATTATTTATCCCTGACTTTAAAGAGCCAGAGCCTATATATAGTAACATTAAGAAGTACCTTAATTCACTGGGATTTTTTGTATCTGATTCAAAAATATACAGTATAACTTTTAATCATAATGGAAGAACAATAACCGAGACTGTGGGAGAAATCTCTACCAGCAACAATGAACCAGTTATTGCTATTCTAAGAGCTGAAAATACATATTATACATGCACTCCTAACCGAGGCGTGATAAGAGGAACACCAATGCTAACATCAAACGTCGAAAAAGTGGTGTTCTTTGACGATTCAATTGATTAATCGTTCGCACCTGTTCATCCGTTAAATATGGATTGCGAACTTGCATAGTATGAATATAATATGCGATATTAATAATAGCTAGAATCGCAATGATAGATAAAATGAATGCCCAAATAGATATCATAGTTTTTTTGTTGTAAAAATATGTAATATACAACAAACTACCATCTATGCAAACATCAAATATAATACATAAGACCAACAGATAGCCCGTTTTTAGACGGGCTATTTATATTCTCCCAATACGTAATCTATGACTTTTCTATTATTACGATCTATAATACTCCAATCTTTCTTTATATAGGTGTCGGTGACATCATGACCCGATTTATGATTCAAACACATGGCGACATCATCCAAAGATATTCCACAATCATTTCGGGCAATAGTAGCCCATGAATGGCGAGCTGCATAAAGAGTCAAATCCGGTATTCCTAATTCATCTCCTACTTTTTTCAAATGAGCATTAACCTTATGAACAAACTGTTTATGTGTAGAATATCTCACAAAAAAGTTAAACGCACGATCTCCTAATGAATCTTTATATCTCTCTAAATACGGCAATAACTCAGGTTCAACCTTAATTGAGATAAAAGCCCGGTCATCACGTCTGTTCATAGTTTTTCTACGTTCATATTCTAATCGTCCATTATTAGGCACACCCACATAGTACATATCTACAGAGTTCATTCCAACCATGATAAAAGACATAATAAACACATCTCTAGCTAGCATTACTCCCGTCATATTATCGGGAACACGATAAGATTTTATTGCCCGTATTTGTTCAACGGTTAACGAACGCTTTCTAGTTATTGGATTTTTCGGAATCTTATATTTTGCAAATGGATTGTTAGCAATACGTATGACTCCTAAATCTTCATCATTATACTCCAATTTAGCCCTATTAAATATAGCCTGTATTTTAGAAGTATACAACCGGACTCCCGAATCAGAAATGTTCCCGATACCACGTTTTGAATGCAAACCTCTCAAATATTCATCATACTTCATCAATACGGATGAAGTTATATCAGAAAACTGTAAATTCCTGTTGCCTATAAATTCCTCAAACTTATGCACAGCAATACGATAGTTTTCCCCAGTTCTCTTACCTTCTTTCAGCATCTTCTCAGCAAAAGAATAGCCAAAATCAAAAAAATTCACCCCATCAGGTTTATTCGCAAGTTTCTCCTTCATCAACTCACACAATCCCTTTGCAGAATACAGTTCTATCGTGTGTCCTAACTTAGATAGCTCCTCCCTGATTTTTAGGACGTCTATCATTAACTGATCATAAATAGGATTATTTCGTTCTTTCAACTCGAAAGTCTTTTTATTAATCAGATCAATACCAACATAATGAGAAGTTGCAATATAAGCAGACTTCCTATCATGCGTAATTCTAATCTTGACATTCCAAGTATTATCTTCTCTTTTTTGATGTTTAAGAACTATAATCTTTACTGTAGGCATCGTTGTAAAACAGTTATTTTCAAATTTCGTTTTTCGTAAAACGTTCGTAAAACATTTGCGCAAATATAGCAAATTAAATTAGAAATGCTATAGTTGCGCAAAAGTAATAATAACAATACATTAGATGTATACAGCTATAAATCTTTGAGTTCCTTATATAATTTCTGTATGGGGAGTCCCATTATATTATAGAAGCTACCTGAAATTGATTTCACACCGATATACCCGATCCATTCCTGAACAGCATAGGCTCCTGCCTTATCCATCGGCAGATAGCGGTCGACATAATACAGAATTTCATCTTCTGACAAGACATCAAACAATACTTCAGAGGAAGCGGTAAAGCTTTTTTGCCATTCAGTAGTAGTCAGGCAAACACCTGTGAAAACCTGATGAGACTTTCCCGAAAGAGCACGAAGCATTTCAATGGCTCCTTCCCTGCCCTCCGGTTTTCCAAGTACTTTTCCATCCAGCCAGACTATGGTATCTGCTGTAATCAATAATTCTCCCGGCTGCATCATGGTACGGTAGGCATCTGCCTTTTCACGAGCAATATATTCGGGTATTTCAGCACCAACCAATGTATCCGGATATGACTCGTCTACATCCGGCAATGTTCTGACTACATAGTCCACTCCCAAGCCTGACATCAATTCTTTCCGACGGGGAGAATTGGAGGCTAGTATAATCTGATATTTCTTTAAATTATCAAGCATGATTTTATTTACAATTTGACGATTTACGATTTACGATTGAAAATACTATTTATTGATGATTGAAGAATGTTTCTGTTGATAATTGAGAGCGATTTCGTTGACGGTCAAGAGTACTTCTATTAACATCACCGGATTAATTTACAGAGATACTCCAATCGTAAATCGTAAATTGTCCAATCGTCTAATTCATTCACCAGCCGAAAGCATCTTCTGCCATCCATAGACCATGAGCTTTTAGTACTTGCTCCACCACATCACGTCCGCAGCCACGTCCGCCGTCTGCATAAGAGATATACTTTGCTACGGATTTCACTTCCGGCACGGCATCTTTCGGACAACATGGAAGTCCACATTCACGCATCACTTCAATATCCGGAACATCATCGCCCATATAGAGAATTTCATCATCGGTCAGTCCGTATTTATCACGAAAATCACGATAATCGTGTATCTTGACGGCAGATCCCATATACAGATCCTTCACGCCCAGTCCTTCAAAACGGATACGCACTGCTTCTGTACGGCCACCGGTAATGATGGCTATGTGAAGTCCTTTTTTCACAGCCAACTGGATGGCGTACCCATCTTTGATATTCACGGTACGCATCGGCTCTCCGGAAGGATGCAAAGGTACGGTTGTCGAACTCAATACTCCGTCTACGTCAAAAGCTAAAGCCTTGATACGGGATAAATCATAGTTGATGGTGCTCATGGATACTTTTGCTCATTAGTTTATATATTTCCTGCAATGCCGGAGAATCTACCAACATGGCAAGATGATTGTTCATCACATTCTCATCGTAACGGACAGCGGGTCCGGTCTGTGCATCACGTGGTGCCAGCTCGTGTACTTTACGTGCCGTTTCGTCTATCAGCGGAAGCATGACATCGAAAGGCAAGTTGTATTTTTCAAGCAAATCAGCAGCTAATGCATACATGTGATTTGTGAAGTTGCAGATAAAAACAGCTGCCAAATGAAGGCTTTTACGCTGCTCGGAAGAAGCTTCATAAACTTTCTCTGAAAGAGTGGCGGCAACAGCTTTCAAGAGCTCTACATCTTCCGGTCGTTTCGCTTCAACAAAGAAAGGCACTTCCTGAAAATTGACCTCACGTTGTTTGCTGAATGTCTGCATCGGATAGAATACCCCATAGCGTTCTGCATGCCCTTCCCAAATACTCATCGGGATACTTCCCGCGGTATGCACCAACAAAGAATTCTGTTTCCCTTCTGTTATCTGCGGCAACAAATCTACTAAAGCGGCATCTTTCAAAGATACAATATACAATTTGGCATCTTTGGAGACTTCCTGTAAATCTGTAGTATATTCAGCTTCAACTTTCTCGGCTAAAGTACGGGCAGATTCCATGGTCCGGCTATATACCTGCACAATACGGAAGCCTTTATGATAGAGAGCCTTCGCCAGATTAGTAGCCAGATTACCTGCGCCGATAAACACAATCGGTGTATCTTCTATACTTCTCTTCATTATTTCTTTACCGTTTTGCAAACCAGAATAAAATGATTCCGATAATGAGCAGAGTCAATGGCAGCAGATACCCGGATAACGAACCCAGCAATGACATAACCAAGCCGATATTCATCACTAGCCAAAGCCCAAGCAACACAAAACCAATTGATTTATCGCGTTTGAAAATAAGAAAACAGATCGAAGCATACAATAACATATTGTCTTTATTCATCACCCAAGGTAGCCCGAGGGTAGAGAAATGAATCAGTTTATCAATCAGATAAAGTGCTCCGATAACGATAAAGGTAACAGCAGTAGCCAAATAAGTATCTTTGCTGTTACTCGCTTTAGCAGCTCCCATATTTATTTTCCTCCGAATTTATTTATGTGAATTTTCTCCCATTGAAGATGTTCTTCGTTGAAAGGTTTACGTTCCATCCCTTTATGTCCGATAGCAATAACGGAAAGAATTTGAAGTTGCAGAGGAATACCCAGGATTCCATGAACAAATTCATCGGAAGGCATTCCGGTAGCAGTGAAACGTTCGCGGACCTGCACCCAGCAGCTTCCCAAGCCGAGATCTTCGGCCTGCAACTGTATCATGATAGAAGCAATAGAAGCATCTTCAATCCAAACATCACTGGCCAACGGATCGGCCATTACCACAATTGCCAAAGCAGCGTCGGCAATAAATGAAGAAGCCTGTTCCTTACAATGAGACAATTCTTTCAATACCTCTTTATCATCAATCACTACAAACTGCCAACTATTACTACGTTTGGAAGAAGGGGACATCAAAGCTGCTTTCATCAACGTAACGACCTGATCTTGTGTCAACTCTTCATCGGTGAACTTCCGCATACTACGACGGTTCTTTATCAATTCACTGAAATTTTCCATATTATTTTCCGGTTTCATTTGATTAATGTATGCAAAGATAATGCAAACCGAGCGTAATAGGAAATAAAAGTATCTTTTTCATTTCTATTGTCAGAAGGGAATCTATGACATGAAAAGAGTGCCAAATACTCCACTAAATGAAGAATATATTGTATCTTTGCACAGAGAAATAATTTCATTATGAAAAAGCGAATTACACAAGACGATTACATTAAAGCGAATCGTAAAGCTAGCCGTGAGGCAGAAATTGAGATGTACGGGCACCCTATTTGTCACAAACGAGTGCACCAGTCAAAGAAAGTATATAACCGCAGAAAGATAAAGGCAGCCGATAAAAAGCTGCCTTATTTTTTTGTCTTCAAAATAGCGTCACTATCCTCCAGACATAGCGACACTATACAATAGAAATGGCGTCACTATCATGATAGGATAGCGTCACTATATTTAGGGGATTAAAAAAGAAGTTTATCTATTTACCTATCTATCTAATAATCTATACAATCCGAGTTAATTCTCCGGTCGTAGAATCAATAATAAACCCGTAGACTGTCACATCTGAAGGGATCAAAGGATGACGCACAATAAAATCTACCGTTCCTCTCACCGACTTTTCCGTATCTTCGAAACCATCCAGCCACGAATGAAAGTCAACTCCGCAGAAACGCATCATATCAATATAATCCGGATTGATTCCGCGTGCTTTCATTTTTTCGAGCATTACTTCACTGTGCATGTGGCAAGCTCCACAGTCAGAATGAGCAATCACCATTATTTCCTCTACCCCCAACTCAAAAATAGCTACAAGTAAACTACGTATCACGCTACCGAAAGGATGGGAAATAACGCCACCTGCATTTTTTATCATTTTCACATCGCCATTCTTAATTCCTAATGCTGCTGGCAGCAAAGCAGTCAGTCGGATATCCATACAGGAAAGAATAGCTATTTTCTTATCGGGATATTTATTGGTAATATACGATTCGTATCCCTTGTTCTCAACAAATTGCTTGTTGTAAGCTAAAATTTCTTCTAACATAGTTCCGCTTTTTAAAAGTTCTGTTCGATTACACAAAGATATAGAAAAAAGGGACATATCATCACGACATATCCCCTCTTAATTTAAAATTTAATCTATATTGTTATTGTAAAAATCCGTCCAGACCAGACTTAGCTGTTGTACCATATCCATTGTCTCCATATTCTTCAGCATTATCAATCTGTTGAAGGAATGTTTGTGATATAGGACGCCATATATTATAAGATTTAAAACTGGAAGCAGCACGTTTGTTATATTTCGCCAAACGAGTTGAGAATGCTTGATGACGCTGCAACAATGCCCAACGTGAATGTTCTCCACAAAGTTCACGTGCATATTCATCGTAGATATCTTCTTCGGTGACAGTAGTCAGCTTGTAAGACGACTCCAAAGCTCCGGAACGAGCCGCACGGGCACGAAGCGTGTTCAAATATCCTGCAGCTTTTGTTCCATTACCCAAATGTTGTTCAGCCTCGGCAGCAATCAAATAAACTTCTGCCATACGCATCACAAAAATATCACCATTACGGATTTGCAAGTTACTTCCATAATATACTCCTTCATAACTCCAGATAAACTTATTCAGACATGGGTATGTTGCATATACTTTTGAAGTACGATCATAACTGCCAGGCATATCATTCTGTGTTTTCACGTAATTGCCATTTGCATCAAACAAATCATCTATATTCACACATGCATAAACACGGTCTTTCTTGTCTTCCGCCGACAAAGGTTCTTTGGATAAATAGAGGAAGAAACGATTATCATCCGCAGGCAATGGATAATCTATTACATATACTTTTTTAGGAGTCGTCAATGTTGATATATCTCCTGTAGTTACCCCTTTGGGCCACACAGACGCTGTATACTGATTTCCTCCATGAGACATCGTTTTGCCATCACAATCAACATACGGATAAATTTTTTCACCTACATGAGAAGCATCAATACCATACTTCTGACATAAATCGCTAGTCAAAGTCACTATATTCTTAGTATACGGAATCCATGCCACTTTTTCCATAGAAAATGCCCCGAAAGCAGTCTGGAATGAATTCTCCCAACGTTTATCCCAAGTTGGTTCAAAGCAGTCCAGCAAATATTTAGATGGTGCGCAGTTGCCATTGTTGGTACGTCCATAAAAATAGTTCTGTTTGTCAGATGTAATCTTACTAATATCCGACAGGTTCGTCTGATTCCAGTAAGTATACGTAAACAATTTATTATATCCCGCATTCGAATAATCCCATGCGTCATCATCACCGGCATCACAACCTGCTGCAACAAAAAGCGCTTCTTTATTAGTACGGTTATTGCCATCAGCCCACATATCCGATATATCTTTATAAAGATAACCTCCATAAGTACCTCCGCCAGCTTCTGTATCCGCAATAAAGCTTTCTGCAACATCTGCCGCTCTTTGCCAGTAAGAAACACCATTCTCACTCAACCCCTGGCCGGCTCCTTGTATGTAGGCACGAGCCAAAAGTCCCATAGCCGATTTTTTTGAAACACGGGCACGATTATTACCGTAAGGAGTTGTATTCAGATTATCTGCAGCATATTTCAAATCATCAATGATGTATGAATAAATTTCAGATAACGTATTACGTTTAGGTTCCAACACAATATTATTTCCCGCTTCATTCATACAAAGAGTGATCGGACCAAAATATGTAGTCAATATCAAATGATAAAAACCACGCAAACAACGTGCTTCGGCTGTTAACACACGAATATCATCCGCATTTCCTTCTACACTTTCCGCACGGTTTATAACGGTATTACATATCCCCAAAGCAGTATACGCCTGCATAAATAATTTATCCCATGCCTTATCTTTACTCGGCGTCAGAGATTCATAATAAAAGAGTTCTTTCGAGTTATCATTATTATTTGCCGTCAACCACGTATCCGTACCAACCTCTGCAACAGATAAAAAGTCTGTCACAGTATACAGTTGACTATAAATAGGGTTATAACACTGGGTTTGCATTCCGTACCACCCGTCAAACGTAGCCAACGTTTCTTCGCCGGTAACTTCCATTGGATTATATTCATCCAATGAACATGAATTGATAGTAACCATCGCACACAATGCTAAGGCCACATTATATACTAATTTCTTCATTATTTATCAGTTTAGAGAATTAAAATGAAAGATTAAGACCAAAGACTAACTGTTTTGTCAATGGATAGTTCAAACCACCATTCATTTCCGGATCATAATCCTTCAACAAATGACTTTTTGCAATAACGAATGGATTAGTAATCGTTCCATACACACGGAGCTTGCCCAATCCCAATTTTTTAGCCAATTTATCAGGCATAGTATATCCCAATGTTATATTCTTTATTTTAAAGAATGATCCATCTACATACGACAACGCTGCAAAGCCTGGATAATAGCTCAACTTATCCTTGATAGAAGCATCCATGGCTGGAAAATCGTTCGAAGGATTTGTTTCAGACCATACATTGAAATAAGTAGGATAGTTGTTCAACCCTGTCGGGTCATAATCCGTCAATACAGAATATTTAATCATCTGTCCCCAACGCATATACATATAAATACTTAAATCAAAATCTTTATATGTCAAAGTATTCTGGAAACCCATTGTCCAATCCGGAGAGTTATGTCCCAATACTTGATAATCATCAGCAGACACAGAATATGTATTAGAAGCATCATAACGGATTTCCTGTCCGTCAGCATTCACCTTCGTATAGTAGACACTACCGTCCGTATCCGTATGCCGCACCATATCAGGCACATTAATCTTTATAGATCCCGGCTTCAGTCCAAACACAGCAGCATCAGCTTCTTCACCTTTCTGCCAGATACCATCCAATTTGTAGTGATAAAAAGAGTTGATTGCACTACCTACCGCATACGTATAATCGCCATTGATTACTTTATCATTAGCAGTTCCGGTCAGTTTCGTAATCTCTTCCTTATTATATGCAAAAGTCAGAGCCGATGTCCATTGAAAATTTTTAGTTTCAATGTTGCGGGTATTCAAAGCAAGCTCAAGACCTTTATTTTTAGTTTCACACAAGTTTATATTGGTCAGATATTGCTCTTTAGAACTATAGGAACCGTTCACTACAGGTAATGATTTTTTCCATATCACACCTTCCGTCTTAGTCTTATACATATCCAATGTCACATTGATACGATTATTCAGGAAAGAAGCATCAATACCGATATTGGTGTTCTTTGAACGTTCCCATGTCAGTTCCGGATTAGCTATTATTTTAGTGAGATTATAAATCTGCGTTTTTTCACCACCTAACGTCAACCATCCGGACTCCAGAGAAGAAGAGGAAGAATAAGGATCAATACTGGCCGTACCAGAAATACCGTAACCCACACGAATTTTTAAATTATCCAACCAGTTTCTTGTACTTTCCATAAACTTCTCGTCAGAAATACGCCATCCCAATGAAACAGCCGGGAAATTAGACCATTTATGATCTTTAGCCAAACGTGAAGAACCATCCCGACGAATAGAAGCAGAAAGCAAATACCTACCCAATAGAGAGTAGTTGATACGTCCTACTAATCCGACTCCTTTAGACATGGTATAACTGGATGAATTCTTCTGAACGGCAGCTTTTTCCAATCCTTCCCACAAATATTTGTTGTTAGCAATACCCGTTCCTGTCATTTCCGTGTTATCCGTCTGGTTATGATTCCAGGTAGATACACCGGTAAGCGTAAATTCATGTATCTTAGCAATATTAAAGTTGTAAGTTACGATATTTTCCCACTTATAATTATATGATCTGTTTTGAGTAATCTTGGCATTCGTATCTGTCTCTACATTTCCTCCCGCTTTATAAAAGTTGTACGAGCCATCTCCCTGGAAACTATTCGAACGGGAATAGGTCAACGTCCCATTCACGCGTGACTCCCATGTCAATCCTTTAATCGGAGTTATTTTAATATAAGGATTCACATACAGTTTTGTATTCTGGGATTGGTTTCTCCAATTACTTTTATTATTCATCAAAAGATTCAAATAGCCGGCATCTCCTTCAATTGGATAAGGATTAACATTGCCATTCTCGTCATAGATTTCACCATAAGGAATAGCCGTCATACCATCTTGAATCTTTGCAAAAGGCTTATTCTGATGCACATAAGATGCCTGAATACTAATTCCTGTAGTAAACCATTTATTGATTGTGTGATCGATGCGAATATTTGTTGAATACAATTTATAATTATCATCATTGTATTGTCCGTTTTCATCGGAGAAATTCATAGACATATAGGCCTTTGTATTTTTTGTACCTCCTGAAACCGACAAACTATAATTCTGAACAGTCCCCGTATGCAGCAATTCATCTACCCAGTCAATGTATTTCCCGTTTTGATAAGCTTCATAATAAGCAGGGTTAGTAAACATATTGGCATCATCCACATAAGTACCCGCATTTTTGTGAGCTGTACGCAAGCCCTCCATGTAGGTTTCTCCTTGGCGGACTTCCGGCATTGTAGACCAGCTGTTTATACCAAAAAAAGCATTAAAATTAGCAGTCAATTTTCCTTCTTTTCCGCCTTTGGTAGTAATGATTACAACACCATTGGCACCGGAAGAACCATAAACAGCCGTAGAAGAAGCATCTTTCAACACTTCAATAGATTCAATATCATTCGGATTCAGTGTCGCATAGTCACCCGGCATCCCGTCAATAATAAACATAGGATTACCACTTGCTGTCAATGAACGGTTACCGCGCAATTGCATTTTCACTCCTGAACCCGCTTGACCCGATTCTCTCGTAATATCCAATCCCGCTACTTTACCCTGCAACGCTTCCATCGGGTTTGTGCCCGGATTCATCGTAATGTCTTCCGATTTCACTGAAGCAACCGCCCCTGTTAAATCACGTTTCTTCACTGCACCGTAGCCAATGACCACCACTTCATCCAATGCCTGCGTATCCGAAATCATTTTCACATTGACCGGTCCGTTACCCGTCACAGTCACCGTTTGTTCTTTGTAACCGATATAAGAAATGACCAGTTCTTTTCTTCCCGCCGGAAGATTGATAGAGAAGTTACCGTTAAAATCGGTAATCGTACCTGTACTTGTTCCTTTCACAACGATAGAAACCCCAATCAACGGCTCCCCGCTTTCATCAATGATAGTTCCTTTCACAGTTTTCGTTTGTGTGACAACTTGCACCATAGTATTAGAAACTCCATCTTCTGCATACACAGAATATGACAGAGGGGCAGACAATAAAGACAGCCCTAAAATCATGGAAGCGCGTCTATGATGATTCTTCCATGCTTCAACAAATGCATTACATCTCATTCGTTCTAATTTAAAGTTAATATTAATTCTCGTTGTTTTGCAAAAACTATTCGATTATAATCTTAATTAAAGACGAATCTAATTTTAATACGTACTCACTTTTCATACCATATTTCTCCTATAAAATATATTTTCTCCATTAAATACGCAACTATATATTATACTTTACTTCAAGCAGCTCCAACAAATTCTTTATTTTGTTGTTGAATAAAGAATAAAAAGTGTAAATTTGTACCTAGATGCCACTGAAACTAACAACATATTATCATGGGAAGGATATTCCTGAATTGCCGGGAAAAAATACCTTCCATTCCAAAGAGTTATTTCTGATTTATGAAGCAACTCCTGGGTATACTCCTTTATTAATAGTGGCAACAGAAGACGGCAGACCGGTGGCACGCCTGCTTGCTGCCATCCGCAAAGCAAAGAAGTGGCTCCCTTCTTCTTTAGTGAAACATTGTGTAGTATATAGTGAAGGCGAATTTCTGGACGAGTCTCTTTCGACCAACAAAGAAAAGGCAGAAGAAGTCTTCGGCGATATGCTCGAACATCTCACACAAGAAGCATCGCGCAGCTGTGTCCTGATCGAATTCCGGAACCTGAACAATTCGATGTTCGGTTATCGGGTTTTCCGTACCAACGATTATTTCCCAGTCAACTGGTTGCGGGTACGCAATTCGCTGCACAGTATGGAAAAGACAGAAGACCGGTTCAGTCCGTCGCGTATGCGTCAGATAAAAAAAGGACTCAAGAATGGAGCCAGAGTAGAGGAAGCACATACCGTGGAAGAGATACACGATTTCTCACGGATGCTGCACAAGATTTATTCCTCCCGCATACGCAGATATTTCCCGGCCAACGATTTTTTCCGCCACATGAACAATATGTTAATCAAAGGACAACAGGCAAAAATATTCGTTGTGAAATACAAAGAGAAAATCATTGGCGGTTCTGTCTGTATCTATTCGGGAGACGACGCATACCTTTGGTTTTCGGGAGGAATGAGAAAGACATACGCACTTCAATATCCGGGTGTGCTAGCCGTTTGGAAAGCATTGGAAGACGCACACCAACGGGGATTCCGCCACATGGAATTTATGGATGTAGGACTTCCGTTCCGTAAACACGGTTATCGTGATTTCGTTCTTCGCTTCGGAGGAAAACAAAGCAGTACCCGCCGTTGGTTCCGCGTCAATTGGAGTTGGCTGAACAAACTCTTAGTCAAGTTTTATGTCTAAATGTAATCTCAAGATTACAAAACAATGTTTTATGCTCCTTTCCCACCATTTTTTCTGTTTAATAATCCAATAATTAAATGCAGAAATATTTCTTTATTAGATAAGAAATGTCTTTCTTTGTGCTGTTTTATGCCTTATAAGCACAGATTTAAAACCAAATAAAAAAAGTATAGTTATGAAGATTTCACACATTGAACATCTGGGCATTGCTGTAAAAAGCATCGAAGAAGCCCTTCCTTACTACGAAAATGTATTAGGTCTGAAGTGTTACAACATTGAAACAGTGGAAGATCAGAAAGTAAGAACTGCTTTTTTAAAAGTGGGCGAAACAAAAATTGAACTGTTGGAGCCTACTTGCCCGGAGAGTACTATTGCCAAATTCATTGAAAACAAAGGTGCAGGCGTTCACCACGTCGCATTTGCTGTAGAAGATGGCGTAGCCAATGCGCTGGCAGAGGCAGAAGGCAAAGAAATCCGCCTTATCGACAAAGCTCCCCGCAAAGGTGCTGAAGGTTTGAATATCGCTTTCCTTCACCCGAAATCAACTTTGGGTGTGTTAACAGAACTCTGCGAACATTAATCATAAACTCTAAAACCAACAAGAACTCATGAGTAATCAACTTGAAAAAATTAAAGAGCTTATTGAACGCCGTGCCGTAGCACGTATCGGAGGCGGTGAAAAAGCAATTGCGAAGCAACACGAAAAAGGGAAATACACAGCACGCGAGCGTCTGGCTATGCTGCTTGACGAGGGTAGCTTCGAAGAAATGGACATGTTCGTTGAGCACAGATGCACGAACTTCGGCATGGAGAAAAAACATTACCCGGGAGACGGTGTAGTAACCGGCTGCGGTACGATCGAAGGACGTCTGGTATATGTGTTCGCACAAGACTTCACTGTTTCTGCCGGTTCACTGTCAGAAACGATGTCATTGAAAATTTGTAAAATCATGGATCAAGCCATGAAGATGGGCGCTCCCTGTATCGGTATCAACGACTCGGGTGGTGCACGTATTCAGGAAGGTATCAACGCTTTGGCAGGTTATGCAGAAATCTTCCAACGCAATATCCTTGCTTCCGGTGTTATCCCACAGATTTCAGGTATCTTCGGTCCTTGTGCCGGCGGTGCTGTTTATTCTCCGGCTTTGACCGACTTCACGCTAATGATGGAAGGTACTTCTTATATGTTCCTTACCGGACCAAAAGTTGTGAAGACCGTAACAGGTGAAGACGTTAGCCAGGAAAACCTCGGTGGCGCAAGCGTTCACTCCACTAAATCAGGTGTGACTCATTTCACCGCTAAAACAGAAGAAGAAGGTTTCGAACTGATTCGTAAACTGTTGAGTTATATTCCTCAAAACAACCTTGAAGAAGCTCCTTATGTAGATTGTACAGACCCAATCGACCGTTTGGAAGATTCTTTGAATGATATTATCCCCGACAGCCCTACTAAACCGTATGACATGTACGAAGTGATCGGCGCTATTGTGGACAACGGTGAGTTCCTTGAAATCCAGAAAGATTATGCAAAGAATATCATCATCGGTTTTGCCCGTTTCAACGGACAGTCAGTAGGTATCGTTGCTAACCAGCCTAAATACTTGGCAGGTGTGCTCGACAGCAACGCATCTCGCAAGGGTGCACGTTTCGTTCGTTTTTGCGATGCATTCAACATTCCTATCGTATCGTTAGTAGACGTACCGGGATTCCTTCCGGGAACAGGTCAGGAATACAACGGCGTTATCCTTCATGGTGCTAAGCTATTGTATGCTTACGGTGAAGCTACTGTACCTAAGGTTACGATTACATTGCGTAAATCCTACGGTGGTTCTCACATCGTAATGAGCTGTAAGCAACTTCGCGGTGACATGAACTACGCATGGCCGACTGCTGAAATCGCAGTAATGGGTGGAGCAGGAGCAGTAGAAGTATTGTACGCACGCGAAGCCAAAGATCAGGAAAATCCCGCTCAATTCCTTGCTGAAAAAGAAGCAGAATACACGAAACTGTTTGCCAATCCTTACAATGCAGCCAAATACGGCTACATCGACGATGTGATTGAACCACGCAACACACGTTTCCGCGTAATCCGTGCTTTGCAGCAGTTGCAGACTAAGAAATTGAGTAATCCGGCTAAGAAGCATGGTAATATTCCGTTGTAATCCTACTTTTCACATTAAAACAAGAACGATTATGAACAAAACCAAAATCGGAATATTCCTTTCTTTGCTGTTGCTGATTGGGCTGACTTCTTGTGGAGAGCAAAAGTCGAACAACAAGCTGGTACTGAACGAAATCCTGATAGACAATCAGAATAATTTTCAAGATGACTACGGATTGCACAGCGCATGGATTGAAATATTCAATAAATCATTCGGTAGCGCCGACCTGGCAGCTTGCTTGTTGAAAGTAAGCAGCCAACCGGGCGATACAGTTACTTACTTTATCCCGAAAGGTGATATACTTACATTAGTGAAGCCACGTCAACATGCACTATTCTGGGCAGATGGCGAACCTAACCGCGGTACTTTCCACACCAGCTTCAAGCTGAATCCGGAAACGGCCAACTGGATCGGTCTGTTTGACTCCGGTAGAAAGCTGCTCGACCAGATTGTAGTGCCCGCAGGTGTTCTTGGTCCCAACCAGTCATACGCTCGTGTCAGCGACGGAGCAGCGGAGTGGGAGGTAAAAGGTGGAAGTGGTGACAAATACGTGACCCCGAGTACGAACAACAAAACTCTTGACAGCAATGCCAAGATGGAAAAATTCGAAGAGCATGATGCTGACGGTGTCGGCATGTCTATCTCTGCCATGAGTGTAGTATTCTGCGGATTGATTCTTCTCTTTATTGCCTTCAAGATTGTAGGAAAAGTAGCTGTAAATTTGAGCAAGCGCAATGCTATGAAATCTAAAGGCATTGACAAGCATGAAGCTAAGGAACTGTCACAGGCTCCGGGCGAAGTTTACGCTGCGATTTCTATGGCATTGCACGAAATGCAGGATGAAGTGCACGACGTAGAAGAAACGGTACTGACCATCACTCGCGTAAAACGCAGTTACTCACCATGGAGTTCGAAGATTTACACTTTGCGTGAAACTCCTCCCAGAAAGTAAGTCACCTTTTAAAAAGTTAAAACGATGAAAGAATATAAATATAAAATCAACGGTAACTCATATAAAGTAACCATCGGAGATATTGAAGATAATATCGCTCATGTAGAAGTGAACGGTACACACTATAAAGTGGAAATGGAGAAACAGCCGAAGCCTGCTGCCAAACCTGTAACAGTACGTCCTATGCCTAATGCTCCTACTGCTCCTACTCAGGTAGTGAAACCGACTGCTCCGTCTACCGGAAAATCAGGAGTGAAATCTCCGCTGCCGGGTGTTATCCTCGACATCAAAGTGAATGTAGGCGATACTGTAAAGAAAGGACAGACCATTATCATATTGGAAGCCATGAAGATGGAAAACAATATCAATGCGGATAAGGACGGTAAGATTACTGCCATCAACGTCAACAAGGGAGACTCTGTTCTTGAAGGTAATGACCTCGTAATTATTGAATAATATGGGAGATTTTATAAACTTTTTAGGAAATAACCTCGCCGACTTCTGGACATACACGGGCTTTGCAAATGCTACTGTAGGGCATGTCGTTATGATTCTTGTGGGTTTGGGGTTCATCTATTTGGCGGTAGCCAAAGAGTTCGAACCGATGCTGCTGATTCCTATCGGCTTCGGTATGCTGATCGGTAATATACCTTTTAATATGGATGCCGGACTGAAAGTCGGTATTTATGAAGAAGGTTCCGTATTGAATATATTGTATCAGGGAGTAACTTCCGGCTGGTATCCGCCGCTCATCTTTTTGGGCATCGGCGCCATGACGGACTTCTCGGCACTTATCTCTAATCCGAAATTGATGTTGATCGGTGCTGCTGCACAATTCGGTATCTTCGGTGCTTACATGATCGCATTGGAAATGGGCTTCGACCCGATGCAAGCCGGCGCTATCGGTATCATTGGTGGAGCAGACGGCCCGACGGCCATTTTCCTTTCTTCCAAGCTAGCACCTAACCTGATGGGAGCCATTGCGGTGTCCGCCTACTCCTATATGGCGTTGGTTCCGGTGATACAGCCGCCTATCATGCGTCTGCTCACCACCAAGAACGAACGTGTCATCCGCATGAAACCGCCGCGTGCCGTTTCTCACACGGAGAAGGTTATTTTCCCGATTATCGGCTTGTTGCTGACCTGCTTCCTGGTTCCTTCCGGTCTACCTTTGTTGGGTATGCTGTTCTTCGGTAACCTGTTGAAAGAAAGTGGTGTAACCCGTCGTCTTGCCAATACAGCTAGCGGTCCGTTGATTGATACTATCACTATCCTGTTGGGTCTGACAGTAGGTGCTTCTACGCAAGCTTCCGAATTCCTGACGCTCGATTCTATCAAGATTTTCGCCCTCGGTGCATTGTCATTCATCATTGCAACTGCATCCGGTGTAATCTTCGTTAAGATATTCAATATCTTCTTGAAGAAGGGCAACAAGATCAATCCATTGATCGGTAATGCAGGGGTTTCTGCTGTCCCCGACTCTGCACGTATCTCACAAGTGATTGGTTTGGAATACGATTCGACCAACTATTTGTTGATGCACGCTATGGGTCCGAACGTTGCCGGAGTGATCGGTTCAGCTGTTGCTGCCGGTATCCTGCTCGGATTCTTGATGTAAGATATAAGGAGGCTGTTTGAACAGTTCTTAAAATAAAAAATAAGACTATCCTAAAAGCCTTGAATTTATAAAAATCACCTTTGCTACATTATAGTAGTAAAGGTGATTTTTCATTATAAGGACTTGCTGTAAAAAAGACTGTAGCTACCATGCCCCATGTATTGTATTGCGCACTGTTGTGTTACCTTCTCTTATCATTCCGTTAATCTATCCAAAATAATCTACGAATAATTCGTAAATATAATATTTTTAGTAACTTGCAGCAGATAAGTCAAACAACTAAAATAAAATATTATGAAACGGATTATCATTCTGTTCTTTCTTTGTTGTACCATTCCTCTAATAGCGCAACACACAGACCCTATTCAAGAAGCTATGGCAAACTACGATTATGAGACGGCCCTTTCTCTTATAGCTCAAAAAAAGACTACCCCTCCCCTGCTATTACAGAAAGGCAAAGCGTTGCGTGGACTAGGACTCACTACAGAGGCACTTGCTACCTATCAAGAAATTATCTGTAATGATACTACAAATACTCGTGCTTTCATTGAAGCGGCCGAATGTTGCCGAGCACTAGCTAAATACAATCAAGCACTAAAATATTATGAACATGCACTTGATCTGAATCCGGAAAACAAATATGTACGTATTCAATATATCAGCTTGCTTCTCTCCCAACAGAAGTTTAGCGAGGCGCTTGGTGAAAGTAGTCTGATGACAGAAAAAGACAGTTCCGCCATTGTCCTGCATCTACAAGCTCAAAGCTTTGAAGGAATGGGCGAACTTCTTCCCGCTGCAGGTTGCTATTACAATATCCAGGCTAAATATCCCGACGATTATCTGGCTGCCAGCAAACTAGGCGCTCTCAATATATCCGGTTCCTATTTCGACGAAGCCATCGAAGCTACAGAAAAATACCGGCAAATTGACAGTACCAACATTTCCGTCAACCGGCAGAACGCTTTAGCATACTGCTTGAAACAAGACTACCCCACTGCCATCCAACGTTATGAATATCTTGTCAGCCAAGGAGACAGTTCTTTTCATACTTGTTATTATTTAGGCATCAGTTACTATGCAGCAGAGAAGTACTACGAAGCTCATGATTTTTTGAAAGTCGCCCGTAAATATGATCCCAACAATATCAATCTCCTTTATTACCTCGGTCGCGCCTGTTCCAAAACTTCCTGGAAAAAAGAGGGCGTAGACTATCTGGAAAAAGCCATTGATCTATCCATTCCCAAAGATAGCAGTATGACTCGACTTTACATCGGGATGACCGACTGTTACAAGATGGCACAAATGTACAAAGAACAGATTGCATCCATCAAAGAACGCTACCAGCGGTATGACAAACAAAACCACAAACTATTGTATGACATGGCCTATATATACTTCTATGACTTGAAAGATAAGAAAAATGCGGAACGCTATTTGGAAGCATTCCTAAAAACACGTCCTAAAGACACTAAAGAAGAAGCGGAGATGAACGAGAGAGGCGAACTTGTTTTAGGAAAATCCAATTATTACAATGCCGCCGCCAAGTGGCTGAAAGATATTCAAAGTAAACAAAAGATAGAAGACTTCTTTCAAAATTCCTCTCCACAACTTCCTCTCCCAAAGAAAGATAAATAGATAAGAACTATAAAGCAACTAAAAGGCTGCTACCGGTTTATCGGTAGCAGCCTTTCTTTTATTTATGGAATAATCCGGAGATTATTACTGTGCCAATTTGTTGTCAGAACCGAGCACATTCAGAATTTTGTGCTTGTACAGTTTTTCCATATTGTCACGAGCCGGGCCAAGATACTTACGTGGGTCGAATTCAGCCGGTTTTTCAGCGAATACCTTACGTATAGCAGCAGTCATAGCCAGACGAGAGTCAGAGTCGATGTTGATTTTGCAAACAGCAGACTTAGCAGCTTTACGCAATTCTTCTTCCGGAATACCGATAGCAGCTTTCAGTGCACCACCATATTTGTTGATAGTTTCCACTTCTTCTTCCGGAACTGAAGATGATCCGTGAAGAACGATAGGGAATCCCGGAAGTTTTTCCATTACAGCGTCCAATACTTCGAAAGCCAATGGAGGAGGAACCATACGGCCAGTCTTCGGGTCGATGTGGCATTGTTCCGGAGTAAATTTGTAAGCACCGTGAGAAGTACCGATTGAGATAGCCAAAGAGTCGCAACCAGTGCGAGTAGCGAAGTCGATTACTTCTTCAGGGTCAGTATATGTGTGATGGTCGGAAGAAACTTCATCTTCTACACCAGCCAATACGCCAAGTTCACCTTCTACAGTTACGTCAAACTGGTGAGCGTATTCAACAACTTTCTTAGTCAATGCTACGTTTTCTTCGTAAGGAAGGTGAGAACCATCGATCATTACTGAAGAGAAACCTGAATCGATACAAGATTTGCAAGTTTCAAATGTATCTCCGTGGTCAAGGTGAAGAACGATTTCCGGATGTGCGCAGCCTAATTCTTTAGCATATTCTACAGCACCCTGTGCCATGTAACGCAACAAAGTAGCGTTAGCATACTGACGAGCACCTTTAGAAACCTGAAGAATCACAGGAGATTTAGTTTCAACAGCAGCCTTGATGATAGCCTGCATTTGTTCCATATTGTTGAAGTTGAATGCTGGGATAGCATATCCACCTTTGATAGCCTTAGCAAACATTTCTCTTGTGTTTACCAATCCTAAATCTTTGTAATTTACCATTTTGTTTAAAGTTTATTGTTAGTGAATAAAAATTCTACGCAAAAGTAAGCATTATCCATCGAATAACGAACATCGGAAAGAAAAATATAGTAGAAAAAGGTTTAAATCAGACACCATTTTTCTGCAGGAATATGAGTGTGACATTAGATTGTAATGTCTACCTTGCAAATAAACGGATAAAAGACAGTAACGCGTATTGCTTGTATCCACGCAGTCATTTATATATGAATTAAGAGAAAAATCCTGTTATATGCAGGATATATAGGTAGTCTGTGCCTTATATAGTTGTATAAACCAATGATGATGACATACTTATTTTATAAAACAGATTACCTTTATCGAAGTTTTTTCCATAAAACCTTTTTCTTTTTCACAGAAAAGCATTATCTTTGCGCTCTGAAAATGACCATTACACTATTTCTTACCAAAATAGTAACAGAATATAAATTAAAAAAACAGATACTGAAATGAAAAAAGGCCTTCATCCAGAATCATACCGTCCGGTAGTATTTAAAGATATGTCAAATGGTGACATGTTTTTGTCTAAGTCAACTGTAGCAACTAAAGAAACCATCGAATTCGAAGGTGAAACTTATCCGTTGCTGAAGATTGAAATCTCAAACACTTCTCACCCGTTCTATACAGGTAAATCTACATTGGTAGATACTGCAGGTCGCGTTGATAAGTTCATGAGCCGTTACGGTGACCGTAAGAAGAAATAATTCGATCTTTTGTGAAAGATGAAAAAAGAGGAGATTCTCGCAGAGAATTTCCTCTTTTTCGTTTTCTATATTCCTTAACGTCAAGCATCATCCAACAAGAAATCGGCTATATGACGATGCCTGACACCTTCCATGTTATCCTGCCACAAGCTGTCCATGCTAACTACATATTTAGGATAATGGTCGTTAATGGCGAGCAAAGGAGCAAACTCCCTCTCAACAGTGGCCTGTGAAGCTAACTGATAAGTTACTTGCACATAAATCTTTTCTTCCCGACGGATGGCTACAAAATCCACTTCTTTATCATCCTGTTTGCCTACATACACTTCATAACCCCTTCTTTTCAACTCCAGACAGACCAGATTCTCCAACATACCTGCAATCAACCGGTCACGATAGCCCATCACGGAATAAATCAAAGAAAGGTCACTTACAAAATACTTCTCATTCGTCTGCAGAATTTCCTTTCCTTTAATATCATATCGGGGAATACGTTGAATGATAAAAGCACTTTCCAATGCATTCAGATAATTATAGATGGTATTCATATCCACCCTCCGTTGCTGACTTTTGAAGTAATCAGCTATATTTTTAGCATTCAGCTTATTGCCTATATTATCGAAAACAAACTTCACTACCCGTTCGAGCAGTTCCACATTCCGGATATTGTGACGCTGCACCGTGTCACGAAGAATGACAGAAGAATAGATGTCGTAGACAATTTTATAGATAGCCTCATATCCATAATCGGCAGTATGTATGGCCGGAAATCCTCCCATACGGAGATATTTCTGAAATTCCTCCTTCCGGTTGAGCGTCGGATCATTGGCCTGCAAGTCATGGAAAGTCAGATATTCTCTAAAAGACAAGGTCATGACATGAAAAGCGACATACCGTCCCGTTAAATAAGTTGCCAGTTCGGACGATAACATACGTGAGTTGGAGCCGGTCACATAAATATCCGTATCCAAATCTACCAGAAGTGAGTTGACCACTTTTTCCCAACCGTCCACTTCCTGAATTTCATCCAAGAGAATATAATATTTACCCGCATCTCCCGCCTGTCCCCGAATATAAGCATACAAAGCCTTCGCCTCTTTCAAATCTATCCACTGAAAACTTTCAAAATTCAGATAGATGATACGCTCCTCTCCTACTCCTCTCCTCAACAGTTCGTCACGAATCAGACGCAGCACTACTGACTTTCCACTGCGACGAATACCCGTTATCACTTTTACAAACGGCTTATCTATAAAAGGAACGATTTGTTCCATATACTGTTCACGATTAATCATATTCAAAAGTTTTTAGGGTTATAAGCACAAAGATATACTATTTTCGGAAAGTTTTTAGGGTTATAACCCTAAATAAATCCATAAATTCAGATTCTTTTAGGGTTATAAGCCGAAAAATAAATAAAAGAAATATGACTAAATCCGATTTATTACCAAATAAAGAAAGTACCTTTACCCGACTAATTAATAAAAAATGGAAATAACCGATTTAAAACAAATGACAAAGGAAGAAGTTTTTAATTTCATCAGACAACGCCTTTCTTTCAGTAAAGAACTGCAAGAACAATTCAGGCATGTGAATAAAGACGATCTCGCAAAAGAACATCGCAGATTCGAAATGTCCGGAAATGAATCAAAGACAGGCCAATGCACGATTTTCAACACAGCGATTCTGAACGAGTTTGCCGATCTTGGCATCTATGATTATACTTCTTACCTTTTTCTCGACTTCCACAATGGCACTCCAACCGTTTATCTCAAATACTTCTCCGAAAATGAAAATTTGGAATATACATTTACCGGATATACCACAACAGAAATCATCTTTGCAATTCTTGAACTGACTATCTTCTCCGGAAAGCCCAAAAGAAATCGCAGCTAAAAAAAGAATTGCACGGAAAGACAATGCGAGGTCAAAAGACTTTTATGGCTTTCATTTAGGCACGGATTACACGGATTTCACGGTTCCATTAGACTAAAACCGTGAAATCCGTGTAATCCGTGCCTAAATGAAAGCAATCTAATAGATGGTTTTACTTTTGACTCCCTCCTTTTTATCATCACATTATATTTGCCACCCGTATAGCATATTTACCATCTTTATACCATACTCTCTATTCTCATACCATATTTCCTGCATTTATTTCCTCTTTTCCATCCTATTCCGAAAAAAACATATATCTTTGTCATACGCTTTCTGCCCATCAGCGTGATGAAACAGGCAAAAGCGGTTTTTTATTCCTTAATGGAGTAAATAACGTATTGTCTCTCAAACTTGAAAATTAGCAGTTCTTTGTAGAGAGAGATGATACAACAGATACTCCACGTAGATGGTCGTATATCAACATATCGATTAGAGATGTGTTATATATAAACGTTTGGCGTGGGTGTCTGTTGTTATCATTGTCTTCTACAAAGGTGTTGCTAAGCCTCAAGTTTAGATAATGGTACAACAGCACTCACGCTTTTATTGTATCCGGTCGGTTTCAACAATCCTTATACCCCAACCAATTCCCCAGCCGACCGAAATCATAAAAATCGTGGGTGTTCGTTGCACCTCTCCGGACAATACGTTATTTACTCTTTTTTTTATAACACATTAAAACAAAAGCAATATGCCAAAATGGATTAGTGTAGAAAAAGCAGTGATTAAGTATCACATCGAAAAAGAAGCGATCCTGCTTTGGGTGGAAATGGGACAATTCCCTATGTTATACATAGACAATGTTCCGAACGTTGACGAAGAATGTATTCTGGAACTCTTTCGCCGAAGTAAAGCCGGCATTACAGCAGAATATATTGATACGCTGGAACAACTGTGTATAGACAAAACGATGGTCTGCGAGAAATACGCCCACATTATTCAATTGAAAGAAAAGGAAATTCAGCTGCAGAAGGAAATAAATACGTTGATAAACGAAATACAGGCAGCAATGAAGAGACAAAATGAACGGATTCGGGATTTGAAAAAAGCGATTGGAGAGAATAATAATGTTATACATAGCGACAGTTGGATAAAAAGACTACGCAAAAAGTTCCAATAGTGAATAATTATCAGCGTACCAATTACCATGTGAGACACAACGTAAACAATTAGCATATTGGCACATTATTGCACGGTTTTTACCACAGAGGACACGGAGGGCACAGAGGTAAATTTGGTTTATGACTTACGGTTGTGACCCTAATTTTGATGTGTAATCCTCCTCTATAAAGTTGAAAAAACATGAAAACATCTGCCACCTGCAACCAAACGCGTGTAATACACTAGTTGATAAATAGTTAGAGCGTTGCAGATACCTGTGGCAGATAGGTTGCAGATAAAGTATCTGCAACACAGTATAAACCTTACATAAGCTAATTCTCCAGGAGGGCAAAAGTTTATTGTATACATTAACTTCCCGTTTCCAGGCGGGGAACTGTCGTTTCCGGCATTAGAAATTACAATTTCCACGGCAGGAAACGAGAGTTTCTAAGGCGGGACACTACAGTTTCCACGTAAGGATACTGTCGTTTCCCCGTAGAGACACCACCATTTCTCCATAGAGTCACCCCAATTATCCCATAGCTTTGCACAAAGGAATCAAGGCTTTTTCTTTGATTATATAACGCGTTGCAGATACTTTATCTGCAACCTATCTGCCACAGGTATCTGCAACGTTCCAACTATCTACTAATTAGCGTATTACACGCTTTTCGTTGCAGGTGGCAGATGTTTTTATGTTTTTCAACTTTATAGTAGGAAAAAATTTCATTCATTTCTGCACCGTTTCATTCATTTCTGCACCGTTTCATTCATTTCTGCACTGAAATGAGCAAAATAGTGCGATTTTAGTTTATTTCTGCACACTTCTTTGCTAAATGGAAATTTATATTTCACCACAGAGGACACGGAGGACACAGAGATTAACTATTTTTATTCACTATAGAGTAATACAGAGTAATCGCATTTATCGCTCTGTCTTGCTTACGGAAAGAGAGAAAAGAACTCTGTGTCCTCCGTGTCCTCTGTGGTGAACTCGTAAAGTTCCCGTTTTTTTGTATTCCATATAAAGGTTAAGAGGCAGGATATGAAAAGACAGGAATGTTGAACATAAATAAACAGGAGTTGTTTTAGTATATTATTCGCTATTTATCAACGCAAAACCTCTAAACATCAACGTGGTATATGAAAAAGAATTTTGGATTCGTCCTGGCGGCTGCAATCTTGCTGGCTGGCTGCGGACAGAAAAAAGAAACGACAACGACAACTGCACGTCCCGTAAAGACTACGATTGTCGAGTCAAGATCGATTATCAGAAAAGATTTCTCGGGAATCGTGGAAGCGGTGGAATATGTAAAGCTGGCTTTCCGGGTCAACGGACAAATCATCCAGCTTCCTGTCATCGAAGGACAGAAAGTGAAAAAAGGACAGCTCATCGCGGCTATCGACCCCAGAGACATTGCGTTGCAATATGCCGCTACGAAATCGGCATACGAAACGGCTTCGGCACAAGTGGAACGTAACAAACGGCTCCTTTCCCGGCAAGCGATCTCCGTGCAGGAATATGAAATCAGCCTCGCCAACTTCCAGAAGGCGAAATCTGAATACGAACTGTCTGCCAACAATATGCGCGACACCAAGCTGACAGCTCCTTTCGACGGTTCTATCGAAAAACGACTGGTGGAAAACTATCAGCGTGTCAACTCCGGTGAGGGTATCGTGCAGCTTGTCAATACACACAATCTGCGTATCAAATTCACCATTCCGGATGCGTATCTTTATTTGTTGCGTGCCAAAGACCCGCGTTTCCTTGTAGAGTTCGACACATTTAAAGGACACGTGTTTCAAGCGAAACTGGAAGAATATCTTGATATTTCTACGGATGGCACAGGAATTCCGGTCAGCATCACGATTGACGATCCGTCATTCGACCGCGATCTGTATGCTGTGAAACCCGGTTTCACGTGCAGCATCCGTTTCACGGCAGATGTAGGGCCGTTGGTGCAGGATAGCTGGACGATTGTGCCGCTTAGTGCCGTATTCGGCGAAAGCGAAGGGAATAAAATGTATGTCTGGGTGGTAGAAGACAACAAAGTCCACAAACGGGAAGTGACCGTCAACGCCCCGACCGGAGAAGCACAGGCGCTCATCTCGGAAGGTTTGAAACCCGGTGAAAAAATCGTCATAGCAGGCGTATACCAACTAGTAGAAGGAGAATCTATCACAACTGTTGACAGGTGATAGTTGATAAATGATTATGTATCATTTATCCGCTGTCATTCATCAATTATCAACGATCATTTATTATGAGTTTAGCCAAATATTCATTAGATAATACGAAAATCATCTATTTCTTTCTTGCTGTATTGCTGATTGGGGGAATCACTTCCTTCGGCAAGCTGGGTAAGAAAGAGGATGCTCCTTTCGTCATAAAATCGGCGGTTATTATGACCCGCTATCCGGGTGCCGAACCGGCAGAAGTGGAGCGGTTGATTACCGAGCCTATCTCTCGTGAGATTCAAAGTATGAGCGGTGTGTACAAGATAAAATCGGAATCGATGTACGGGCTCTCAAAAATCACATTCGAGTTGCAACCTTCCTTGTCGGCAAGCTCCATTCCGCAGAAGTGGGATGAGTTGCGACGGAAGGTGCTAAATATACAGCCACAATTGCCGAGCGGTGCTTCCGCACCGACGGTTTCCGATGATTTCGGTGACGTGTTCGGTATCTATTACGGTCTGACGGCGGACGACGGTTACACATACGAAGAGATGCGCAACTGGGCGGAACGGATCAAGACGCAGGTAGTGACGGCGGACGGGGTGATGAAAGTCGCCCTATTCGGGACGCAGACGGAGGTAGTCAATATTTTTATTTCCACCAATAAGCTCGTAGGTATGGGCATCGACCCGAAACAGCTTGCCAGTCTGTTGCAATCGCAGAACCAGATTATCAATACCGGAGAAATCCGTGCCGGCGAACAACAGCTCCGGGTGACTGCCAACGGTATGTATACCACCGTAGACGATATCCGCAACCAGGTGATTACCACCCAAGCCGGACAGGTAAAACTGGGCGATATCGCCGTCATCGAAAAAGGGTACATGGACCCTCCATCCAATATCATGCACGTGAACGGCAAACGTGCCATCGGCATCGGCGTCTCCACCGACCCGCAACGGGACGTGGTGCAGACGGGCAAGAACGTGAAAGCCAAACTGGACGAATTGTTGCCACTGATGCCTGTGGGACTGGAACTGCAAAGCCTGTATCTGGAGAACGAAATTGCCAACGAAGCCAACAACGGATTTATCATCAATCTGATCGAATCGATTCTGATTGTAATTGTGATTATCATGTTGGTGATGGGTTTGCGCGCAGGTGTGCTGATCGGCTCGTCACTGATTTTCTCTATTGGCGGCACATTACTTATCATGTCTTTCTTCGGTGTCGGGCTGAACCGTACTTCGTTGGCGGGATTTATCATCGCCATGGGGATGCTGGTGGATAACGCCATCGTGGTAACGGACAACGCACAGATTGCCATCGCCCGCGGAGTAGACCGGCGGAAAGCGCTGATAGACGGCGCAACCGGTCCGCAATGGGGATTGCTTGGGGCTACGTTCATCGCTATCTGTTCGTTCCTCCCGCTCTACCTTGCTCCTTCTGCCGTGGCGGAAATCGTGAAACCGCTTTTTGTGGTGCTTGCCATCTCGCTGGGATTGAGCTGGGTGCTCGCGCTGACGCAGACCACTGTTTTCGGTAATTTCATTCTGAAAGCAAAAGCAAAGGATGGCGCTAAAGACCCGTATGACAAACCGTTCTATCACAAATTCGCTTCCATCCTCCGCACACTGATTCGCAGGAAAACATTGACATTGGGTTCGATGGTAGTGCTTTTTGTTGCTTCGCTGATTATCATGGGAATGATGCCGCAAAACTTCTTCCCTTCTCTCGACAAGCCTTATTTCCGGGCAGACGTGTTCTATCCCGACGGGTATAATATCAATGATGTAGTGAAAGAGATGAAATCCGTAGAAGAGCATCTGGCAAAGCAGCCGGAAGTGAAGAAAGTGTCGATCACCTTCGGCAGCACGCCGCTAAGATATTACCTCGCTTCTACTTCTGTGGGACCGAAACCGAATTTTGCCAATGTATTGGTTGAATTGACAGACAGTAAATATACGAAACAGTATGAGGAAGATTTCGACGCATACATGAAGGCGAATTATCCGAATGCAATTACCCGCACAAGTCTGTTCAAACTATCGCCTGCGGTGGATGCCGCTATTGAAATCGGGTTTATCGGTCCGAATGTAGACACGCTTGTGGCACTCACCAACCAGGCTTTGGAGATTATGCACCGGAACCCTGATTTAATTAATGTGCGCAATTCATGGGGAAATAAAGTTCCTGTATGGAAGCCTGTATATAGTCCCGAACGAGCGCAACCGTTAGGGGTATCGCGTCAGGGAATGGCACAAAGTATCCAGATCGGAACCACAGGTATGACGCTTGGAGAGTACCGGCAGGGCGATCAGGTGCTTCCTATCTTATTGAAGGATAACACGGTGGATTCGTTCCGCATCAATGACCTGCGCACGTTGCCCGTGTTCGGCACGGGCAATGAAACGACCAGTCTGGAACAGGTGGTATCGGAATTTGATTTCCAATATCGTTTCTCGAATGTGAAGGATTACAACCGGCAAATGGTAATGATGGCGCAATGTGATCCACGTCGCGGAGTGAATGCGATTGCTGCTTTCAATGAGGTTTGGCCGCTGATGCAGAAAGAGATTAAAGTGCCGGAGGGGTATACGATGAAGTATTTCGGGGAACAGGAAAGTCAGGTGGAGTCTAACGAGGCGTTGGCCAAGAATTTACCGTTGACGTTCTTCCTGATGTTCGTCACCCTGTTGTTCTTGTTCAGGACGTATCGTAAGCCGACAGTGATCTTGTTGATGTTACCGCTTATTTTTATCGGTATCGTTTTGGGATTGGTGTTGCTAGGCAAGTCGTTCGACTTCTTCTCCATCCTTGGTTTGCTCGGACTGATTGGGATGAATATCAAAAATGCGATTGTACTGGTAGAACAGATTGATCTGGAAGCAAAAACAGGCAAAAAACCGTTGGATGCTGTTGTCAGTGCTACAACGAGTCGTATTGTCCCCGTAGCGATGGCGTCCGGCACTACCATTCTGGGTATGTTGCCATTGTTGTTCGATGCGATGTTCGGCGGTATGGCGGCTACGATTATGGGAGGTTTACTGGTGGCTTCGGCACTGACATTGTTTGTCCTTCCGGTAGCTTATTGTGCCATTCAAAGAATCAAAGGCTAATTGCCTTCTCTTATATGAAACTTGAATTTATTGTTTAGATTGAATAAAATGAAAACTCAACTTATAACTCTGTCTCTGCTGCTCCTCGGCCTCACAGCCGGGGCACAGCAGCCCTATCTTAGCCGGGAAGCTTACCGGGATAAAGTGGAAGCTTACAGTCAAATTCTGAAGCAACAGAAACTAAAGACGATGGCAAGTACGGAAGCACGGAAAATTGCTCACACGGGATTCTTGCCAAAAATTGATGTCAATGCGGACGGGACTCTCAACATGAGCGACCTTAATGCCTGGAACGAGCCATTGGGCGAATACCGCAACCACACCTATCAAGGTGTATTTATCGTCTCGCAACCGTTGTACACGGGCGGGGCACTCAACGCCCAACACAAGATTGCCAAAGCGGATGAAAAGCTGAATCAACTAAATGAGGAGCTCACCATCGACCAGATTCATTATCAGAGCGATGCGGTTTATTGGAATGCTTCCGCTTCACAGGCTATGTTGCAGGCGGCGGACAAGTATCAAAATATCGTGAAGCAACAGTATGACATCATTCAGGATCGTTTCAACGACGGGATGATTAGTCGCACGGACTTATTAATGATTTCCACCCGGCTGAAAGAAGCGGAATTGCAATATATCAAGGCGCGTCAGAATTATACCCTGGCGCTGCAAAAGCTGAATATCCTGATGGGAGAAGAGCCGAACAATCCCGTAGACAGTCTGTACACGATTGACACGGCTTCCGCTCCGGTGCAGATCCTTTCTCTGGAGAATGTACTGCAACGTCGCGCGGATTACGAAAGTACGGAGGTGAATATCATGAAAAGTCAGGCGCAACGCAAAGCGGCTCTTAGCCAGTTCAACCCGCAATTGAATATGTATTTCAGCGGTGGATGGGCTACAGCTACACCTAACCTCGGTTATGATGTTTCTTTCAATCCCATCGTCGGCATTAATATCAATATCCCGATTTTCCGGTGGGGAGCCCGGTTCAAAACGAACCGCCAGCAAAAAGCGTATATCGGCATACAGAAACTGCAACAAAGTTATGTGACGGATAATATCAACGAGGAACTTTCTGCCGCCCTAACCAAACTGACGGAAACGGAATATCAAGTGAAAACCGCCAAAGAGACTATGAGTCTGGCTAATGAAAATCTTGATTTGGTTTCTTTCTCGTATAATGAGGGAAAGGCAAATATGGTGGATGTACTCTCCGCACAATTGTCATGGACACAGGCGCACACCAATCTGATTAATGCGTATCTGTCGGAAAAGATGGCGGTAGCGGAATACAGAAAGGTTATCAGTGAATAAATTTAGAAACAAAAGAAACTTGTTCACAAAGTCTTAGTCTTATAAAAGAAATCGTCCTGTTATCACGTAACCGTGAAACAGGACGATTTCTTTTTATATCATAAGGACTACAAAATACCGTTTTGCTTCAGGATATCTTCTATTTCCTTATCTGTCAAACTTTCACATTCGGACTTGTCGTAGATAGTAAGCAACTTTATTTCCGAATCTATCTCTGTCAGAATCACCGTATAGGTTATCACTCGCGCACCTCCGCTCTTTCCTTTATTCTTCGAAGTAATGGCCATGCGAACCTTACGAAGATTATTACCCAAGCTGACTCCTTGTTCAGGATTCGCTTTCAGAGATTCCAATAAATTGGCATAATCCAACTTCAGAGATTTGTAATGTTTGCTCAATTTCTTCAATTCTCTCGCAAAACGAGGAGAATACGTTATATCACAACTCATCCAGCAAATCCTCCGCTGGCTTAAAATCCAGCTTACCTTCCAGATTCAACTTCAATTCCTTGCACGCCTCATCAAGGCTTTCCAGAATTTCGGTCTTTGTCCGATAAGGAGTTGCCTCTTCAGCAACCACCCTCACCTGTTCTTCTTCATGATTCAACATTGATCTTATCTTTTTCAGGATAGCTATATCATCCACATCCAGAATCTGACGAATCAGTGCATTCTTTTCCGCCTCTAATGACATTGTGCTCATACGCTTTCCGTTTTTACTGTTATACATTACTCACAAAGGTAGCGTTATCAAATGAGTCTGCCAAACTTGAATGTATAAAAAGTATTTCTCCATGAAGAAATAAGATCTTCAATGATGAAGATTCTCCTCGCTTACGCAAGGAAGGAGATCAACACACCCGCAGCTACGGCAGAACCGATTACTCCGGAAATGTTGCTTGCCATGCAATACTGCAATACGTGATTCTTCGGATCGTATTTCAAAGCAATCTCATTGGCTACACGGCTCGCCATCGGAACGGCACTCAAACCAGTGGCGCCGATAAGCGGATTGATTTTCTTCTTTGAGAAGAGATTTACCAGCTTCACAAAGAAAATACCACCGGTTATAGAAAGTGCAAATGCAAGGAATCCACCGATCACAATACCGATTGTTGTCCAGTTGAGGAATGCTTCGGCTGTCATCGTTGCTCCTACGGACAGTCCGAGGAAGATGGTGGCAGCATTCATGATACTATTGGAAGCGGCATCGAACAAGCGGAATGTGTTAGTTCCGATTTCTTTCACCAGATTACCAAACATCAACATACCCACCAAAGGCACTGCACTTGGCACGAAGAGGGCAACAATAGTAGTTACCACGATCGGGAAGATAATCTTCAATACACGCAGGTTCTTGATTTCAGTCTTCGAAGGATACTTCTTTTCCTGTTCTTTCATGTTGATGCTCAACTCTTTCTTCGTACAGAACAGTTTCACTACCAGCGGAATAATCACCGGAACGAGCGCCATGTACGAATAAGCGGCAATGGCAATCGGGCCCAGCAAATGCGGCGCCAGTTTGATGGTGGTAAAGATGGCTGTCGGACCATCCGCACCACCGATAATGCCCAGAGAAGCGGCTTCCTGTGGAGTGAATCCCATCAGGATGGCTACCAGCAATACGGTAAAGATACCCAACTGTGCGGCTGCACCAAATATAGAAAGATGCAGGTTACGCAACATCGGTCCGAAGTCCGTCAACGCACCGACACCCATAAAGATGATCGGAGGCAGGAAACCTGTTTTAATCAACATATAGTAGATGAAGTTCATGATTCCCAGTTCGTGGGCAATGTCATGCAAAGGCATTTCCCAGATGTTCTTCAACACTCCGTTTACCATCACCATACCATTTTCGTCGGCCTGAATCACGCCCATATCTCCTCCAGGGAAGTTGGCTAGCAACACACCGAAAGCGATAGGGACAAGCAGCAACGGCTCGTACTGTTTCTTAATACCCAAATAGAGCAGAACGAACGCGATGGCATACATTATCAGGAACTGCGGTTCGGCAATAATATTGCTAAACGCAGTCATGTCATATAAGTTCTCAAATATTTCGTTCATTATCCTATCTTCATTAATACGTCATCTTCTGAAACAGCATCTCCCGGGTTGACACAGATAGCAGTCACTGTACCGCCAAACTCTGCACGGATGGCATTGTAGGTCTTCATCGCTTCTACATAGCAGATTACATCACCTTCTTTCACAGTGTCACCTACTTGCAAAGGAGTTTCCTGCGCACCTTTCACTAAGAAGAACTTGCCTTCCAACGGAGAAAGTACTTCTTTACCCTCTCCTGCCGGAGCAGCGGCAGCACCCGAAGGAGCAGCAGGTAGTTCGGTATCACCGTATGCTACCGTCACACGATAGGCCTGTCCGTCCACTTGTACGGTCAGTGTCTTCGGTTTGACATCTTCTTCCGGAGATTTATCTTTTTCGGCACGACGTTTGGCTACGTCTTCCAGGAAGTCTTCTTTTGCTTTGCCACTCTTGTAAGCCTCATATTGAGCCGGGTGCATAGCATATTCGAAGAGTTCTTCGTCGTCCTGTCCCACTTCCCATTTGTTCTCTTTCATCAGTTTGCGATATTTGTCGAGGGCATCGGGATAGTTATTCTGCGGATCACCTTCGAAGAACTTACGGCCTTCACGTTCTGCCTTTTCAATAATTTCGGGAGCAAGTTTGCCCGGCAGACGTCCGGCTTTACCCAGAATCATATCCCAGATATCATCAGCAATCATTCCCCAACGTTCTTTTCCTTTTTCCATGGCCATCACATTCATCATGGCGAGGTTCTTCACGTATTGGCTGAACGGAGTCACCAATGGAGGATAACCGACACGAGGCCATACGTAAGCTACTTCATCAAAGAGCTTGATGAGCAACTGGTCTTGCGTCATAAACGGCAGATTGTGTTTTGCCTTATATTTATTGATTGATTCCAAATTGGATTCAAGGTCGGCCATCAAACTACCCATCATACCGCCGGGAAGTCCGGGAGCAATCAGCAAGGAGTTCATCAGGCGGTTTTTCGGGCTGATATACAAGCCGAGGAAGTCGTCCATAAATTCCTGAATCATGCCGCGCACTTTCATGTAGGCTTCCATATTAATTTCGGGCACTTGATATCCGGCGTCTTTCAACATCGCCTGCACACTAAGCAAGTCAGCGTGGCCTGTTCCCCAGGATAGCGGTTCCATGCCTACGTCGATGTAGTCACAACCGGCTTCGCATACTTCGAGGATGCTTGCCATATTAAATCCGGGACCTGCATGGCTGTGATACTGAACGGGGATTTCGGGATGTGCTGCCTTGATATTTGCTACGATCTTACCTAACGATACGGGACGACCGATACCTGCCATGTCTTTGATACAGATTTCGTCTGCTCCCAGTTTGATGAGTTCCAGCGCCATATTGGTGTAGTACTCTACGGTATGGATAGGCGAATGAGTGATGCAAAGCGAACATTGCGAAATCATGCCTGCTTCCTTTGCGTATGTGATGGAAGGAGCAATGTTACGCACGTCGTTCAATCCGCAGAACGTACGGGTAATGTCTGTTCCTTGTGCTTTCTTTACTTTGTAGAATAATTTGCGGACGTCTGCCGGAACGGGGCTCATACGGAGTCCGTTCAGTGCGCGGTCGAGCATGTGGGTTTGAATACCGGCTTCGTGGAACGGTTTTGTCCATTCGCGTACCGCTTTATTCGGGTTTTCACCAAACAATAAATTTACCTGTTCAAAACCTCCGCCGTTTGTTTCTACGCGGGCAAAACAGCCCATTTCAATGATGGCAGGAGCTACCTTTACGAGTTGGTCTACACGAGGTACGTATTTTCCGGCAGATTGCCACATATCTCGGAAAACCAAACTAAACTTTACTTCTCTTTTCATGTCTTTCAGTGATATTCTTTATAGATTTATAATTTTTCTACTTTAGTGATTTTTCCTTTACCTTGTGTCACCACATTTACAGCAGCTGTAATGGCGGCTAAGATGTTTCCCGGAACAGGGGCAGGACCTTGCGATGCTTCCCGCTTCACAGGAACCACTTCTTCAGGAGCATACTTGTTGACTAATGTAATCAACAACTTACCTAAATAAATCACAATCAGCAGAATAACAAACACGGTAGCCATTCCGACCACCATCAGCAGGATCGCTGTTTCGATATTTTCCATATAATAAACTATTAGTATTTTAAGTTGTTCGTCTAAAAAGCGTCCGAAAATACCAAATTTTTATTATAAAATAAATTAAGAAAGGAATATAATGTATAAAAACGTCATTTCTCTGATTGGAAAACTGGGGAAGTTTATGATTTATAATTTATGATTTATGATTTATGATTTAGCGTGCCATCCACATCTAAACTAAATTCCCATTTATCTTATTTACTATCTGCTTCTATTGCACAACCCAAATAGTAAATGGTAAATAGTCCAATAGTAAATCGTCCTATCTATCGTTCCTACAAAAAAATGTGAGAGAAAGCCCCTCAACTTTCTCTCACATTCTGATAAAACAATTATTAAATAAAAATACTCAATGATAGACCGGTTCAGCCCTTTTCTGGTTTCATACTCTCTTAACCTACTATTAAACTACCAGATAAAACCGGCCTTGTTAAACCTCTCATGCGCCATCACGGCTTTCATTCTTTTAATTAGCGTAGCAGTCTAGTTGAAAAACCCTTTTTTAAGCCAACTAAGTCTGTTTAATCGGAAAAAACAAGCCTCTAAAGCTCATATCACGTCCGATGAGGGAATCTTTCCGGCTTACGTTTGTGGCAGGAATAATTCATCTGCCGCTGTCTATTGTTTGCTTTGAGCCCTAGTTTGCATTTCTTTTAAAACATTGTTTGTTTTGGGTTAAATTTAAATTTTATAAAAAGCATCTATTGTTTGTTTTGAGTTTAGTTTGTAATTCTCTATAAAACATCTATTGTTTGTTCTGAATCCCGGCCTTATTTCTGCCGGATAATTTCTAATTTCCTCTACTACAACATTTAATCTTCTAATCAATTCTACCGTTTTCTTCAAATATCATTAAATAGCTCTTATATTAGAAAGAGAAGCATCCGTTGTTTTTTTACCAAGAAAAAATGAAGAAAATTTGAAGAAAAACAAAAAAGAGGTTGTGTCAAAACGCTGACACAGCCTTTTTTTATGCGCAAAGCCCAGACTTTCTCAAGCCCGGGCTTTGTTATTACCCAA